>Ga0099364_10001023_pt1 | contig 47004 bp, 46 predicted proteins | sample TergutTh196P3_FD_73070 | JGI IMG/M metagenome (GOLD analysis project Ga0099364, IMG submission 73070) | Microcerotermes parvus P3 segment gut microbial communities from Pointe-Noire, Republic of the Congo - Th196 P3 | ecosystem: Host-associated > Arthropoda: Insects > Digestive system > Gut ...
CCAATTTAATCTCCTTTTATTCAATTACCAGAATAAAAAAATTCATATAAAAAATTTTGTAATTCTCCCCAATTAGCGATATTTTCTGCTAATCTCTTTGATTCTATATTTTTTATAACATCTTTGTTTCGAATAACCAATATCAGTTCCATATTTGTTTTTATTAGACCTCTTAGAATATAGAAAAAATAGTTATTGGGATAAAAACAAAAATTTAGCGATCCTTCCATTACCGGTAATCGGTTTTTTATTTTTTGGTAAATAAAAGATTTATTTAATTTAGTTATTTTATTTACATCCTCCAGTATTTTTCGACTGATAACATTATCTTTAAAAATTACTGATATGGTGGTCGCTTTAATAAAATCATAAAATAATCGTCTTCTTTCCACGTCTTCTGGTCTATCCGGCCATATATGCTGGTTAATGTCATTTTTCTCTATTAATTCCTGCTGATAATTTAATAATACTTCAATATCTCTATTAAATGGAAACTGCTTATCATTATTTATTTCTTTAATTAAATCTGCCGCTCTTCCAAATTCACCCCTCCTTCTTAAAAAATCCAGTTTAATGATTTTATAAACGTAAAATTTTTCATTGGAAATATATATATTTTCCATATAACTTAATATGATACTTGAAATATCCATAAAATATTTATCGTTTTCCCATATTGCAAAATGGTACAATAATATAATTATTTCAGTATCTATGTTCAATAATTCACATATTTTTGCCAAATTATAATAATTAGGCATGTCTGGTTCTTTTAAAATTACGTTATTTTCATTGTATATTAATTTAATTTTTTCTATATGTTCTTTGTCAAATAATCCGTCCAAGAACATAAAATTACATTTTGGACACAAAGGCAAGATAGGAGGAACAACCAGAAATCCATAAGGTTTATAATCCAGATAGGAACCTGCCCGGTAATGTGAAGATTCCATAATACTTTTAAATTTATTATCACAAAAAGGACATGTATGTTCTACATTACGAGTCGTCATTATGCCCTCCCCATCGAAGCATACAGACATTTCATTTATACAAACTTTGGGCGATACAAGACTTGAACTTGTGACCCCTAGCATGTCAAGCTAGTGCTCTAACCAACTGAGCTAACCGCCCTATAGAATCGAAAAAGGTTTAGTAAACTAAAAAGACGGAAAAGTTAGATTTTTTCCCGTATAACTACGTTTATTTCAATTTTACCATTTTCGCCGTTGTTACCAAGTTCAACAGGGACAATGAGAGCTTCAACATTCATATTGTTGGAAATCATCATATTCTCACCAGTAAAAATGGTTGGTGGTGTAAGGTCAAACTTATAATTTGCCTGGTAAAGATTGGAAATTGCCTGGGCTGTAATCTGATTGGCAAGCTCGGTAATGGTTGCTTTTACCATTTCGTCCATTACTTTCATTTCTTCGCCATTCATAATGCTGGCTACAGCAAGGGCAGTATCCTGGGTCATATCAAGAAGAACCCGGCCTTCTACATCGCCTGCAAGACCGACCAGGGCTGCAACGCCCATAATCTGTTTACTGGTTGATTTCAGGTACAAATTCCCCCGCTTTACTACAGGACCCAGATATTCCTTAAGCACATTAACTGTGGCCTCTACGAAGGGATTAATGTATTCTACTCTCATACCAACGCTCCTTATTCACACTATTCAGTCTGCGCATATGCGGAAACCGGTTCTTTGCCTATATACATCCAGGAATCTCCGGGTAGAGCTTCGTTTTTACCAAGAATAACAAATCCCCTATCCTTTAATTTCTCTTTAAAACTGTTAACTATCCTGGATTGATCATCAGTTTTTAAGAATGAAAGCACATCCCTAATTAGAATCATATCCAGATCCGGCAACAGGTTATCATGCAGAATATCATGATACTCAAATACTATAGCATCCTTAATACCCTGGTTAAAACTGTAACCGCTGCGTCCTTTGCTGACAAAGGACTTCATATACTCAGGTATCTCATCCAGCTCAAAAGTCAAATTCGGAGCCTGTGAAATTGCCATAATATCACTATCATTAGCCCATATTTTTATATGCCCATCGGGGTATCGGGATCTAAGTATACATGCAAATGAAAATGTTTCATAGCCCTTTCCGCAGCCGACATTCCACACCTGTATATTATTGGAACTAAGGATAGGCAGCATTCCCTTTACCATGGCAGCATAAGAATCGCTCCAAAAACGGCCTGTGTCCTCTGAATAGAAGCCGGAAACGAAGTCTTCTGCTTCGTTCTCGTTTTTTAACTGAAGATCATTACCGCTGCGGGTTCCGCTCCAGTCGGCAAAACGCCGTCTTATCCATTCATTGTTAATTTCGCTGGGATAAAACTGTCTTAGGGCCGGTAAACTTTCTTTGATAAAATCTATAGCCATATTATTTGTGGCACCGGATACAGGAGGAGCAGCTTCGTAACTGCTGACTTCGGAAACTGTTCCAAAATCTACTACAGAGCCGCGCGGCTTTTCTTTTTCTTCTTCGGTCTGAGAGAATATTCTTACAACATCAAGAATAATGTAAAGATCACCTAGTTTCTCTACGACCCCTCTTATAAATTTTATGTTTATATCACCAAAAATAGGATGAGGGGGTTGTATACTCTCGCTGTCTATACCTACAACCTTGTCTATCTTATCAACTATGGTTCCGTAAACCCTTTCATCTATACGAAGAATAAGCAAATTTTCCAGATTGTCCTGGGTTCTTTCCACAGGCATGTGAAAAAAGATACGGAGATCAATAATTGGTATTATGTCTCCCCTTAGGTTGTAAACACCACGTACAAAGGATGCTGCATTAGGCACATATGTAAACTTATCCGCCTTTGCAATCTCCTTGATATTCATAATATCAACACCGTAATCTTTACCGCCCAAAGAAAAGGTAACCATCTTAAAATCTACATTATCTGCCCTTTCTTTTTGCTCCTGCAACTCGGCGTTAACTTCTGCTAAATCTTTAATTAGTGCCATATACTCCTCTTTTTCTGCCTACCATCTGCTGGATTCGCGGGTACGACGGTTTTCCATTTCCTTTTTAAGACCCAGTTCCAGAAGCTGGCCTACATCAATAATTAAGGATACAGAACCGTCGCCAAGTATGGAAGCTCCGGCAATACCAGGTGAATTGGTAAACTGATCGCGAAGAGGTTTAATAACAACATCTTCTTCACCAATTAGGCTATCAACCATAAAGCCCATTTTCTTCTCGGCAGTACCTACAATTACTATAAAGTAATAATCCTGTTTACTTTCGCTCTTTATGCCAAAAAGCCTGTTTAGGCGGAGCAGCGATATTACATCGCTCCTGATATTAAAAACCTCATTGTTATCAATCATCTTGATATCTTCCGGCTTTATTCTCAAGCTCTCTATAACGGAGGTAATAGGGATGGAGTAGATTTCCTGTCCAACCCGAACCAAGAGGCCCTGAATAATTGCGAGGGTAAGAGGCAGTTTAATTGTAAACTTGGTTCCCTTGCCTTTCTCGGAATTAACGGTAACTGAGCCGTTTAGTTTTTCTATTGATCTGCGAACGACATCCAAACCTACGCCTCTGCCGGATATGGAAGTAATCTGCGCAGCGGTGGAAAAACCCGGTTCAAAAATAAGCTGGAAAGCTTCGACATCGGTTAAAACTTTATTGGGGTTTAAAATACCCCTTTCTACTGCCTTGGCTTTTACAGCTTCTACATCTATGCCCTTGCCGTCATCTGAAATTTCTATGACTATCATGTTGCCTTCGTTAGTGGCTTTAAGAAGTATCATTCCTTCTTCGGGCTTACCTGCAGCTTTGCGTACTTCTGAAGCTTCAATTCCATGATCTACAGAATTTCGTACAGAGTGCATGATGGGATCGAGAAGATCGTCAATAACAGATTTATCGAGCTCTGTTTCTTCACCTTCTATTACAAGGCTAATTTTCTTGTTTAGGTTCTTGGATAGATCCCTTACAAGCCTGGGGAAACGGCTGAAGATTTGGCTGATGGGTACCATCCTTATCCTCATTACCCCTTCCTGTAACTCACCTGTTATTCTGCCAAGGTTTTGTGAGGTAGAACGGAATTTGCCTACTGTTGACTTTAAAGATGTATCGAAGGTATCAAAGATGGAAAAAACATCACCGTATTGTTCGCTGATTTCCTTACGTATGTCCTTAACGGACTTCCCTGACTGTATACTCTCCAGGTGTTCAGGCAAACTATCAAAAAGGTTTTTAATTTTATCCCTAAATGCGTTTTCTATGGTGTGCATCTCTGTCTGGAGATCACCAAACTGTGAACTAATCTGGTTAAAGGTTGCCTTGGTAATAACAGCTTCGGAGACCATGTTTAATAAATCGTCTATGCGCTTGGAATCTACCCTTAAGATAGACCCGGCTTCCTTTCCTGCCTTTCTTGAGTCTTCGGAAGAGGCAGCGGAAGCGGCGGCTGAAGGTGCAGAAGCGACCGACGAAGTAGCCGGCACAGCGACAGGGCTTGGGGCTGCGGGTGCAGCCGGCGCGGCCACAGGAGCAGCCGCAGGCTTAGCGGCGGGAGTAGCCGTACTTGCACTCACTTCGCTAAGGTTATTTATATCTGCGCCTAGTGTAACATCAGGAATCATTACTGTTTTTCTTAATTCCTCTGTGGTTTTAGTTGATGCAATATAATACTCAACTGTAGGGAAAAAATTATCTTCGTAAAGCTGTTCAAAATCCGGAATAGTTTTAAGTACCGTACCCATATCTTTAAGGGCAGCGTATACCTGTATCCCCCCTACAGTATTCATTAAACTGTTTTGATCGAATTTTACAGCTACACGCATAATAGGCATACCGCCGTCGACAGAATCCATTAGCTCATGAATCTCGTCCTCGGTCAGAGAACCTGTACTTGCTGCAGGTGCAGCTTTTGGAGGAGGAGGCGTGGCTTTGGGAGCAGCTTTTGCTGCAGGTGCAGGTGCTGCCGTTTTTACCCCGCCCTCGGAAAGGAGATTTCTTAGTTTTTCGGTAATATCGGAAGTATCTTCCTGGTAAACTGAGCCGTTCATACGCTGCCCCAGCATTGCCTTTATAACATCAATTGCCGAAAGCAGAATGTCAATAACATCCTCGTTTACACTTAATTTATTACTGCGTATAGCATCAAAAACATCTTCCACCAGATGGGTGAAACCGGATAGTTCCATCATTTCTACGGTGGCAGAACCGCCTTTTAAGGTATGAGCGGCGCGGAAAATCTCGTCTACCGCATCCTTATTGCCCACATCGTTTTCTAATACAAGAACGTTTTGTTCAAGAGTATCCACCTGCATTTGAGCTTCGGCGAAAAAGTCTTTTAAAAGTTCTTCGTTATTGGGATCAAGATAGTCACTCATATATATATAGAATATACGAAAATCATCTTACGTCAAGATATGCCTGACAAAAACTCATAAATTTGTTATTATTTTACAAAAGCATTAGAATAAAAATAGGTCTATTATAAAAATTGGAGGTGTTCTTTTGCTTAAAAGGACGATTTTTACCCTTTTTACACTTGCTTTTTTTGCTGTTCCTTGCCTATACTCCCAGACCCTTGAAATTTCAGGGGGTGTGATGAACATTCTCTTTGACCAGGGAAGAAACTCCTCTCTTAGTCAAAGTGGAGAGAACTTTAGGCCTAGCATAAGTCCTTTTGGAGTAATGAGGTTAATGGGAAACCATGGAAATAATGCCTATGACATAGGTTTTAAGATGGACCCTATGCTAAGAAATATTCTATACGCAAACTATATATGGGATTTTGAATATTTAAAAATAGAAGCGGGTCCTTTTTTAAATATAGTAAGAAGCAGGGTTTTACCGGTAAATCCCGGTATTAATGCAGGTCTTACACTACAGTACCCGGGCATAGTATTTCTGGAAGCCATTGCAAGCTCCACATTTGCCTATTTTTTCAGGGAAAAAACAGGTTATCATAACCAATATTCAGCAAATTTAAGCGTAGGATTTTGGATTCCCTATGTCATTTGCTCATTTAACTTAAGCATTAATAATTTTACAATAAGGGAGACAGAGACTCTTATTATAGAAGATGCTCTTGAACGCTGGTTTTTTAGAGCCAATATTCATGCCAAGAATGTTCCCTACACAATTATTATGGATTTTGGTTATCAAAACATTAAACGTGAGTATTCAGGCCAGGGAACAACAGAAACAGATATATTACATTCAGTTTTTACAGCCATAGAGGGAAGTATAAGAGTAAACCATAGATTAAGATTTATTTTGGGAGGATTTTTGCCCATTTACTCCTGGGTAGAAGCACCGTTGGATAAGCCGTCAAGAAATATTACACTTTTTCAGGCAAACGCAGGTCTTATTTTTTCTTTTTAGGAGTTTTATATGATTTACAGGGATTTTGGGAATACAGGTATTAAAGTACCCCCCTTAGGCTTTGGATGTATGCGTTTACCAATGACAGAGAAAGACGGCAAAACTATTGTAAATGATGAGCTAGCTACCCCTTTAATGTTAAAGGCATTTGAACTTGGAATAAATTTTTTTGATACCCACTGGTTTTACTGTAACTATGACAGTCAAAGGGCTGTGGGGGAGGCTCTAAGACCTGTACGGGATAAAGTATATATTTCATCAAAAATACGCCTGGATTTAGTTCTTAAGCCTGAGGATTTTATTGAATATCTTAAACGCTCTCTGGATTTAATGAAGCTGGATTACCTTGATTTTTATCATTTCCCGGCATTATCCTATAAAACCTGGACCGAAAAAGTACTGCCTTTAAAACTCATAGACCAGGCAGAAAAAGCAATTGCACAAGGTCTAATGAAAAGGCTCTCATTTTCCTTTCACAGCGATGCAGACAAGATGAATGAGATAATTGACACTGGTGCTTTTTCCACTATGCTTGGACAGTATAACCTTGTAGACAGGCGTAACGAAGAGATATTTCACTACGCAAAGTCTAAGGGACTGGGAACCATGGTAATGGGCCCTTTAATGGGAGGCGTTTTAACAGATGGAGGCAAGACATTTCTTAAGCAAATGGAATCCACAGCATCCAGCCCGGCAGAGATGAGCCTGCGTTTTGCCTGGAGCCACCCTGCTGTAGACATGGTACTGTCGGGGATGTCCAATATAGAACAGCTAAAAGAAAATGTAAGCTATGCACAAAAAGCTGACAGCATACCGCCGGAAGAAAGACAGGCATTAATTAGCAGAAGTCATGCGCTAAACGAGTTAAACGACCTTTACTGCACCAACTGTAATTATTGCCACCGCTGCCCCGAAGATATTGCTATTGGGAGAATTTTTACATTCTACCTTCAGCATAAAATTTGGGGGCTTGGGGAATCTGTAAAAAAACGGCTAGATCAGGGAGGAGGTCCCTGGTGGGGAGCTGCAAGAAAGATAGATCCCTCTTCATGCACTAACTGCGGTGTTTGTCTTTCCAGCTGCCCGCAGAATATAGATGTACCCAATGAGTTAAAACGGGTTTGGTCAGTTTTAAATAATTTATAGGATTTTCAATTGTTAAAACTCTTGTTACTACTAATTTTTATTTTTCCCCTTGCTTCACAGGAAGTGACAAATGTCAGCCAATTACAGGGAGAAGTGCGCAATAACCTTATAAGACTTAGCTGGCAAAATAGATCTGCATTTCAGAGCCCTGTTTATATTTACAGAACTCCCTTTCCTGTTCAGGACGAGCTAATTCACCCGGACTTTTTACTTTTCGAGGGTGTTAGACCTACAGAGATACCCTTTGGCATAACATTCTATGTAGACGAAGTAGAATACCACGGCACCTATTATTACTTTATCGCAGTAAGCGATGCAGAAGGGAGACATTACAATGAGCTTATTCCCAATGTAAATTTTATTGAGGTTAATGTAAGCTCAGGTTTAAATCCGCCTCAGTTTACGCCGGCCGTTTCCGGCCAGGCAGCTTCTGTAATAACCATTACACCGCAGTTTTTGGGTCCTGTACCCGGAGCCCAAAGCGGTCAAAGCGGAATCTCCGCCTTGCAAATTATTCCGCAAAGCGACAGGGTAATAATTTCATTTTTACGCGGCAATACAAGAAGTGCAGCTCTCTACAGAAGCATTAGACCAATAATGCACACACCTGATCTTTTAAGAGCGGTTATAGTACAAACAGGCATAAATTCACCCTTTGTAGATTTTCCTGTACCCGGCATTCCATACTATTATGCAGTAATAAACGAAGACGATCTTGTCAGAGGTACAGTCGCAATAATTCCGGGGGTAAATTCTTCCATAAACCCGGTAGAAGTATCTACAGGAAGAGATGACATGGAAATTACAGCGCCTGTACAGGCAATAAGACTTATTCCGCTGCCGCAGCTGCGTCCTTCTACAGAAAATTCTACCGTAAGAGATCAGAGTACAAGTCGGGAAAGCAGATTAAACCCTCCTCTGGCATCACTTTTACAGGCAATTCCGGAGCGTCCCTTGGTAGATCCTACGACAAGAAGCCCCGAGATTTTTGCAATTGACATGGACATTAGGCCCTCGGCGGGAGAAGACTTTGCGCTTAACATCATTCTAACAGGTTCTTTTATGGACAGGGATTGGCATAACGCAAGGGATGAGCTGTCCCGCTTTTTGGCCCTGCCACGGGGTTTATCTGCCGCAGCAAGAGCTAGATTTTATTTAGGCCAGTGTTTTTATTTTTTAAACATGCCAAGAGAAGCATTATTTGAATTTCTTGCCATTCAAGATACATTTCCGGATGAGTCAAGAGAATGGGTACAGGCAAGTCTTGAGTTAATGCGTAACTGATCTTAATGTTCTTAAAAGTGATCTAAGTTCAGGATCTACAGAAGAAGAACTTCCACTGGGAGCTCTTGTACTTTGCTGCCTGACAAGAAAGACTTCGTCCCCGGCGCTTATGCGATCAAAAAAACCATTCCTTGTAATACGCCCCAAAGAAATTTCCTCATCTGCCCTTTCTATTGTTATGGTACCGACTATATCCTCAGGGCTAAACACAAGGCCTATGCCTTCATGAAGCAGACTTGTTCTTCCTCTTTGAACAATTAAAAACTCGTCTCCATTCTGCACACCATCGGCGCGTCCCTTGTCTATTATGCCCTGGTCCTGACGTCGCATTATCAGTTCTCCTCTAAAAGGAAGAGCACTTGAGAGCTGATCTACAATACCCCGGCTGGCATTTCTAAGCCTGTCGGGTCCTGTCCGGTATATATCAAATATTGCAGCTCTGGAACCGGTACGTGCGACAAAGAGCTCTCCCATAATAGATATATCTCTTTCATTTTCTGAAACTGATACAATCAGAAAATAATCTGCATCAGCCTCCCTTGCGGTTCTGAAAGCAGAGGAAAAAGAAGACTGTCTTAGTTCCAGATCCATGGGAGAAATATTTCTTTCATGGATTAAAATATCTCTTATATAAGTAGAAGCCCAAACACCTGCATCGGGGTGAAAAGAACCGGACTGGGGAACTATGGAAAAAATTGCAAGGTTCCAGTGCGGCTGAGAGATTAAAATGGGATCTATACCCCATACCCTGAACAGTGCCGTAGATAATAGCGTATAATAAGATTCAACTGCATCGTCCAAAGTCCTGTCTCCAAGCCCCAGATCCTGCATAAAACGCAATTCTTCCAGATAACGTGCAGGATAACCCTGAAGCCTGAGCAGCTCTGCATATTCACGTCTGTCACGCGCAAAAGGGTTTAACCTTAGCCCGCGCCTGTATTCAAAAATTGCCTGTTCCATTAAATTTCTGCTTCTAAAATCTCTGCCCCTTGCAAAATGCCAGGATGCCCAGTGTATACGGGAAGGGTCTTCAATCCTTGTATGTGAAATTAAGAGTTCCTCCAGGGCAACACGGATAAATTCATTATCCGGATCTATACCAAGAGCTGTGGAAAGAATAGTTTGAGCTTCTGCATACCTTCCAAGACTAATGTATGAAATTCCCTTTATATACCAGGAAAGGGTATTGTTCCTGTTTAATAATATAAGTTCATCCGATAACCTTGCGGCTTCTTCGTACTGACCATCACGGTATAACAACGAAGCCATTAAAGAGCGTGCAGGTATAAAGTTATGTCTAAAGTACAGCGCATTTTCCGCATGAAAGATTCCCTCGGCTATCCTCCCGCTTTGAGAGGCAAGATAGGCGGCATAGTAGTGAACACGGTAATCCCCCGGATGCTGATCCAAAGCACGGTTTATATAAGACTGCGCTGCCTCACTTTCTCCAAGAGAGCCAAGTACCAAAGAGAGTGAAATTAAAAGCCGCCTGTCATCCGGAAAACGGTTAGCGGCTTCTCTGTAGCGCAGAACGGCATTCCCCGCTCTTCCCATGGCAATATCAAGTTCCGCCGCGGCAAAGAGGGCTTCCCTGTTATTCGGCTCCCTTGCAAGAACCCAGTTTATTACCCCTGATGCCTCATTTAAGCGGCCAAGGGCGATTAGTGTAAAGGCTTCAAGATTAGCAAGTGAGCTGCTGGTTCTGGAGAGGTTCCTTGCTCTTTGCACCCAAACAAGGGCTTCGTCAAATTCACCAAGCTCATAATAACATTCCGCCAATGCTGCAGTGGCTCCGGCATGGGCATAGTTAAGCCTTAAACATTCCATAAAGTATTCGGCAGCGGAATACCAGTCTTCCGCTGCCATAAAGCTCCTTCCCTGCTGATACAGTGCAGTTACATTACCAGTCTGTGCGGGAAGCGTCCATAATATACAAAAAAACAGAAAGAAGCATATAAGCTTAAATGCAATGTATTTTCTCATGTCCCCTCCGATAAACTGCATACTTAATGTGTTAAGCGCTATTCACCTTTGCCCAATATTATTTTTACAGAATTAATCTTATGTCCTTCCAGCCCCTGAATAATAAACTCATGGCCTTCCCACATGGTCTTTTCATATTTTGCAGGAATTTTTCCAAAGAGGTCAAAGACAAAGCCGCCAAGGGTGTCAAAATTATCAGAAGGAAAATCTACACCAAGCAGCTCGGAAAGATCTTCCAGGTTTATCCTGGCATCGCATAACCATGCGCCTCCTCCCAATTCCAGAGCATCCTCTTTTTCGTTATCAAACTCATCCTGTATGTCTCCTATTATCTCTTCGATAATATTTTCCATGCTAACTATACCGGAAACTCCGCCATACTCGTCCACCACTACGGCAATATGGACTTTTCTGCGGCGGAGTTCTTTTAAGAGCTCATTTATATGTTTGGATTCCGGAACAAAAAAAGCTCTTCTTATGATTTTACGAAGATCCAGTTTGGTACAGGGAGCTTCATTGCCGGCTTCTCTTACAAGGTACCTTAAAACATCTTTCGCATATAAAATACCAAGCACCTTGTCTATAGTTTCTTCATAAACAGGAAAGCGGGAATGACCGGAATCTATTATTCTGGAAAGTATCTCTTCCCTCTCTGCATTTATGGGAATAAAAACAGTATCAATTCTGGGAACCATTACTTCTTTTACCGTGGTATCAGAAAGCTCTACTATGCCCTGTATCATTTCTTTTTGGTCAGTTTCAAGTGAATCCAGAGCCTTTTTATTTATTTCAGTATCTTTTTTAAACAAGGAACCTACAAGTGATTTAACCTTCATTAGATCTCTCCAAGCCTTGGTCCAAATATAGAATAATTAATTTTTAACAGAATCTCCTCCTGCTTTTTAAGCATTGGCTCATTCTTGCCATTGGTCTTATGATCTTCACCGCTTAAATGCAGTATACCATGAATTAAAAGGCGTGACAGCTCTTCTTCCATATCTACCGAAAATGCCTTTTCATTTTCTTCAAGTGCCTCAATAGAAATAATAACATCTCCTGCCAGAAAACGTCCGTCCTTGCTTGTTTCACCCATGGAAAAAGAGAGAACATCCGTAGCCTCGTTAATATTCCTGTATTTTTTGTTTAAAGTTTTAATAAATTTATTGCTGCAAAAAAGCACCGACAGATCCCAATTTTCCTTATCAAGTTCTGACAATACTTTCTTTACATATACCCCTGCCCTTTTTTGCGAAAACGGCACATCTATATCTTCTTCGTGTATTTCTACCTTGTTATTTAAATTTTTCCGGGCTCTAGCTGTCTTCATTATTTTTTTCTCCGGAATTTTCGTTGGGTATTACAATGGATGGGTATTCAATTCTGCTATGGTAATAACCCGAAAGTACCCTGACAAAGCTGTTCTTAATTTTTTCTATATCCTTAAAAGTCAATTCCGCCTGACTTAATTGACCATACTCAATTTTTCTTGATATAAGTTCATCAATAAAACTTTCCATCTGTACTGCAGTAGGTTTATCCAGACTTCTTACCGCGGCTTCGCAAATATCCGCCAGCATTACAATGGCACTCTCTCTGGAAGCCGGAGGATTACCGGGGTATTTATAATCCTCCAGATGAACAGGATTACTTTTTGTATCTTCGTACTGTTTAACTGCCTTGCTGTAAAACCATGTAATAACAGAATCGCCATGATGTTCATTTATTATATTTAAGATTTCACGGGGCAGTTTCTGCTGTCTTGCTTTTTCCAATCCCAGTTTTACATGGCTGCGAATTAAAGAAGCGGAAAGTCTTGGGTCCATATCATCATGTGGGTTATAATCTTTTTGATTCTCCACAAAATATCCAGGATTATCCAGCTTTCCTATGTCATGGTAATATGCCCCTACTCTGGCAAGGAGAGGATTTGCACCAATATCCTGACATGCGGTTTCTGCCAAATTTGCAACCATTAGAGAATGGCTGTAAGTACCCGGAGCAGTTGTAAAAAGCCTCTTCATAACAGGTACGTTAAGATCGGAAAGCTCAATAAGCCTGAATGAGGTTGCCGCGTTAAGCGCATTTTCCAGCGGCGGGAGTACGCCTAACACAAGCATCCCGGAAGCTATGCCGTTAATTGCCGCCCAGAATAATGCCGCGGGGAATATACCCGGCGGACTTTCCTGCCATAAGAGAACTGCAGTCATTGCAACAATATTTGCTCCGGCAATTATTATTCCGGCTTTTACAAGATCCTTTCTTTTCTCTGCACCCTGAAGTGAATAAGCTGCAACAACACCGGAACATAGCGAGAAAAAGTAAGAAGGAAGATCAAAAGAGCCTGTTAAAAATGCACTTAGGGGCAGAGTCATGGCAAGCACCAAAGCCAGACGGGGACTTATTAGTATGGATGGAATTAATATTACAAGGGCTGTCGGCATTACAACAGAATAAGGCATGCCGGTTTCTGTTACATAAGAAGAAAATATAGATAAAACAAAGTAAATGACAGTGAGACCTGCAACAAGGTAACACTCACCTTTAGTCAAGTTACGCCTAATGATATGCCTGTTGCAAAAAAACATAAGAAAAGAAAAAATGGTAAGAAGGTATAAAAAATCGGCAAAAAGCAAAGACAATCTGTTTCCAAAAGAAGCTCCGCTTATCAGTATTGACGCATAACAGATAATAAAAGCTGCTGCCCAGGTTCGGATATAAAATGCTTTAGAAGAATCTTCGCTCATTGTTCTTTCCCTGCACTATCGTAGGCTTCTATTATTTTTTTTACCAGGGGATTCCTTACAACATCGGTAGTATGAAGAAAGGTAAAGCTTAAACCCTCTACTTCATTTAAAATAGAGGCTGCATGAACAAGGCCGGATTCGTTTCTGCGCGGAAGATCGATCTGGGTTATGTCTCCTGTAATAATGGCCCTGGCTCCTTCACCTATCCTGGTTAAAAACATTTTCATCTGTTCTTTTGTGGTATTTTGAGCCTCGTCCAAAATTACAACACTGTTATTAAGGCTTCTTCCGCGCATATATGCCAAGGGGGCAATTTCTATGGAGCGGTTTTCTTCCATCTTTTGAATTATTTCGTAGGGGACAAGGGATTCCATTGCATCATGCAGAGGCCGCAGGTAAGGGCTGATTTTCTGAGCAAGATCTCCGGGTAAAAACCCAAGGTTTTCTCCGGCTTCTACTACAGGGCGGGTGAGTACCATTTTGCGGATTTTTCTGGATAAAACAAGATTAAGGGAATGTGCTATGGCAAGGTAAGTTTTTCCTGTTCCTGCAGGACCTATGCCAAAACAAACATCAAAGTTCTTCATGTTTCGCATGTACAGTGCCTGGTTTCGGCTTCTGGGATACACCCTTCCAAAACCATGGGGGATTTGAATTATCGCCTCTTTTTCCTCTTCTCCGGTTGAATTGCTCTCCGGATCTGCAAGGGCTTTGACATATTCAGGGCTGGGAGATTCGCCTTCTTTTACAAGTGCAATTAAATTGTCCATTAGGGATTTAAAACGTTTAACTCCATCACCGCCTGCGCCTTCCAGTCTAATCTCGTTCCCTCTGGCAGCAATACGTCCCCCCAGACTGCCTTCTATAACTCTGAGATTTCTGTCATTTACACCGCAAACTCCGGAAAGTAAATCACGGTCATTAAGAACAATGGTTATACTATCTTCCATATACTCCAACAAATAACGTTTATTAGAGTTTATGGTTCTGCCCTATAGAAGTCAATCCCCTGTACTATTTTATCCCAAGAGCATGCTTAAAATTAAGGACAACCTGTTCCATTGCGGGCCAGGCCTCTACATCCACAAGCAGCTTCTTTTCACGGTAGTACTTGATCAATGGAGCAGTCTGAACGTGGTATACTTCCAGGCGCTTTTCAATTGCCTCTGCCTTATCGTCATCTCTTGTATAGATTTCACCTCCACACAGATTGCATACTCCATCCTGCTTTAGTTTTTCATTAATAATATGAAAATTATGTCCGCATTTCCTGCAAACAAGGCGTCCTCCAAGGCGTTCCAGAGATACAGAGTCAGAAATATTAAGGTTTACCACTTTATCAACAACAGAGAATAGAGAAAGAGCCTCAGCCTGAGCTATGGTACGGGGGAAGCCATCCAGAATATAACCATTTTTAACATCATCCTGAGTCAGCCTTTCTCTAACAAGTTCTATGGTAGTTTCATCATCCACAAGTTTACCGGAATCTACAATTGCCTTAACTTTTACTCCCAACGGAGTACCGGCAGACATGGCAGCACGGAAAATAACCCCGGTACTTATATGCGGCACCCCTAAAATATCTACTGCCTTGGTAGCAAGGGTACCCTTACCGGCGCCGGGAGCACCCAATAAAATTAGTTTCATATTAACCCCCCTTAAGAGTTTTAAATGCGTTTTACTATGGAATTAATTTTAATACATAAAGTCAAATTTTGAAAGTAAATTTTAACCAAACTGGGACTGGTAAAGTCCGCTGTAAATACCCTTCTTTTCCAGAAGTTCATCGTGAGTACCCTGCTCTATAAAATTACCTTTTTCTATAACAAGAATTTTATCAGCATTTTGTATGGTAGAAAGCCTGTGTGCAATTACAAAACAGGTTTTGTCTTTCATTAAATTTCTCATGGCTTCCTGAATACGAATTTCCGTGCGGGTATCGACATTGCTTGTAGCCTCATCCAGAATAAGCATACGCACATCCAATAGCATAGCCCTGGCAATTGTTAGCAGCTGTTTCTGCCCCTGAGAGATATTTACTCCATTCTCGCTAAGCACTGTATCATAAGCCATGGGCAGCTGCATAATAAAGTTATGAGCCTGGGCTGCCTTGGCAGCATTCTCTATCATTTCCTTGCTTGCAGTTTCGCTTCCATAAGCTATATTCTCATACACAGTTCCATGAAAGAGCCAGCTCTCCTGCAGTACCATGGCAAAAGCCAGCCTTAGGCTTCTCCTGGTAACTCCCTCTATAACATGCCCGTCTATGCTTATTGTTCCTTTAAGAGGGTCATAAAAACGCATTAGCAGGTTAATTATGGTGGTTTTTCCTGCACCTGTTTGCCCTACAATGGCAATAAGACTCCCGGGGGCGGCGTCAAAAGTCAGATTCTGCAATACAGGTTTGTCTACTAGATAGCCAAAGTCTATGTTGTTAAGTTCTACCTTTCCAAGCACATTTAATAATTCACTGGCATTTTCTGCATCTTCTTTTTCCGTCTCCTCATCCAGAAGGGTAAAAATACGATCCGCTGCTGCGGCCGCTGATTGAATTTCTGAAAAAATATTTGCAACCTCGTTAATGGGCCCGGAAAACCTTCTTGAATACAGTATAAAAGCACTCATACTCCCAAGACTAAGGTTTCCAAAAAGATAAAGAATAGCACCAAAAACACTAATAAGAGAAAGTGTAAAGTTATTTATGAATTGAACAGATGGACCCATAAAAGCAGCATGATAATCTGCTTCGTAATAGGCATCTACAGCTTCCTTGTTTCTTTGATCAAAACGTGAAATGCTGGTTTTTTCCCTATTATATGCTTTTATGGTTTTTTGACCGGAAACTATCTCTTCTACGTAAGCATTAAGAGCACCCAATTTAGCGGAACGAGTGCGGAAAAAACCATGTACCTTGGCAGACTGCTTTTTTACAAAGATACTTGTAATAGGCACTGTAACAATAAAAATTAAACCCATAATGGGAGAAATGGTAAACATCATAAAGAGAGAACCGGAGACTGTTACCAAGGTGGTACAAATTTGGATAAGATCGTTTGCCAGGGAGGTATTTACAGTATCAATGTCATAAGAGATCCTGCTTAAAATATCACCTGTCTGGTTGCTGTCAAAGTAACTCACAGGCAATACCATAAGCTTATCAAAGACTTCCTTACGCATTTGCTTGGCACAGTTACGCGACAGCGATATCATGTTAAACGAAAGCAGGTAGTTTAATGCTGCCGAAGCAAGGTAAAAAATCACCATTAGACCTGCATAGTAAAAAACACTATCAAAGGCAACACTGCCAAATCCGGGTTCAATTGCATCTATGGCACGGCCGGAAAGCGCAGGTCCCAAAAGTGCAAAAATATTACTAACTATGGTAACAATGATAAGCAGCACTATACGTGCCTTGTATCTTGCAAGATAGTGCCAAAGGCGTATTATGGTTTTTAACACCTGAACAGGAGTTTTGCCATGCCCGTCAAAAGTAAGATTATCCCTGTGCCCCCTGCGTCCAGGTCCTCCCCGTCCATGACCAAAACCATGCATCCCGCCCATTTATGCAACCTTTTCCTTGTTTAAAGGATTTTTTCCCATTTGCGATTGATTAATTTCCTGATACAGGGCACAGCTTTTAAGCAGCTCTTCATGGGTACCATAACCGCTGATGCGGCCATGCTCCAAAACAATTATATGATCAGATTGCATAACAGAACTTATACGCTGGGCAACAACAATAACAGTAGTATCTTTAAAATTTTCCCTTAATGTACGCCTAAGCTGTGCATCTGTTCTATAATCCAGCGCACTGGAAGAATCATCCAAAATAAGAATTTCCGGTGAAGCTGCCATGGCACGGGCTATAAGCAGTCTTTGCCGCTGTCCACCGGAGACATTGGTGCCTCGTGAACTTAAGTTATAATCAAGACCTTCTTCCTGTGAATAAACAAAATCCTCCGCCTGGGCATAACGGACTGCACGGCGCAGTGCTTCTTCATCAATATCTCTGCCAAAATCTATATTTTCTCTTATGGTATCTGCAAAAAGAACATCTCTCTGAAAGCAAACCCCAAATTTGGGAAATAATTCATCCGGAGGAATACCTTTGATATTTTCTCCATTGATCCTGATTGAACCTGTATTTACATCATAAAACCTTAGAAGAAGCTGAATTATTGTAGATTTACCGCAACCTGTCTCTCCAAGTATTCCAAGAGTCTGTCCCTTTTTAAGAGAAAAATTAATACCTTCAAGGAGCTGCACACCATCTTGGCTAGCTTGATACGAAAATCCAACATTATCAAAAACAATGTGGAAATCTTCATCTTTCTTTACCTTTTCCTGAACCTCAAGATCCTCAGGAAGTGAAAAAATCTCATTGATCCTTTCTCCGGAAGCGCTGCCCCGGGAAAACATAACAAACATTCGGGTAATGGATAAAGTAGCGTTTAGGATTATTGTAAAATAACTTAAAAAGGCAAGTATAACTCCCGGAGAACTCTGTCCGGCATTTACAAGGTAGGCGCCGGCAATAATTACACCAACAAGACCCAGGTTAATAATTATAAACATGGCAGGGTTAGTTATTCCCATTATTATATTCGCCTTCCATTCACGGCCTGTTACATCATTATTGGCAGAGGAAAAGCGGGTTTTTTCGTACTCTCCCTTGGAGAGAGCTTTAATTATTCTTATACCTGTAGCATTTTCCCTTACCACACGAACCATGGTATCTACAGCTTCCTGGAGCTTAGTATAAAGGGGTATACCTTTACGTGAAATAATAAAAACCACAAGAACAGCAAAAGGCAAGACACCAAGGAGCACCAATGTTAGCCTTGCATCCAGGGTCAGGGTAATTAAAATTCCTCCAAAAAGAAGAATAGGCGCTCTAATTCCCAGGCGCTGCATCCTGTCTACCATACGGTGGACATTATAAGTATCCGAAGAGAGCCTTGCAATTAAGGAAGGAATACTTACCTTATCTATTTGAGCACAGCTAAGGTAAGAAATTTTGGTAAAAAGATCATGGCGAAGATTCTTCGTTACCTCTCTGGCTACACCGGAAGCCATGCGATTTGCTATTATATTGCCCACAACACCGAAGAAGGAGCATACAACCATCACCCCTCCCCAAAGGAAAATAAAGGAAACCTGCTCCAGGGGGACGACATAGTCTATCATATATGCCAAAATCCAGGGAAGAAATAGATCCATAATAGTGGCGCCAAATTTTATTGACAGACCGGCACAAATCCTAAGAAAATAGGGTTTACAGTACTTTATTATAGTTTGCATCGAACTTTATAATATGATACTTTTTTTTATATTTATGATCAATAAGTCATTAAAAAATAGAAAATTCACAATTTTCCTATTCCATATTTAGAAAGGTATGATATAATTTACAAAACTAAAACTACCTGGGCTCATAAAATAAGCCGGGCAGTAAAGAACTATACAAGGAGTGGTCTATGAAACGGTTTATTCTATTAATTTTGGTCTTGGGCATTAGTTTTTCACTATTTGCTCAATTCCAGCAGCTACCCGAACATCATTATGCAACGGGTTCAGGCAACTGGGGTTTTATTGGTAACAGGCTTTACCAGAATGATTCCAATGCAAGGCTGGCCAAAATGAATATGCGGATTCCCCAGAGCGGACCTATGATTTATGAGTTTAATGTCCGTTACGAAGGTGGAATTGAAGATGGGCATGGCGGTTTTGGAGTTCATCTTTTCGTAGATGATGTTATAAACAGGGCATCCTGGGGCAGTGGCAATTCATGGCTATTATGGCTAAATTATGATGAAAATCCCATATCTGCGCAAATTCCAAGAGGTTTCTCTGCCCAGATCTACCGCAGTACATCGCAAATTAACATGGATTTAGTGGAAAGTTTCGATTTAAATGAATATGTTGACTTTTTAACTGAAGAAATCTGGTCATATCCCGTACCGGCGAAAATATGGGTAAATGGAAGCACAGGAGAAGTAAGGGTATTCGACCCCACAGATCCTGCACTGGATTACTATTTCTGGTTCTATCTGCCAATAAATTCACCCCTCACAGGGAATTGGGTTTCTTTAAGAACCAATGGTCTAAGACTCTCATTTGAAATGGGAATATAAATAAACCATTAATTTTACCCACACAGGGGATCGTGTTATAGGCACGATCCCTTTTTTTCCCTCCAGAATTAAACAATTTTTTTGCTATTAATATAAAGTAATTTTTTTAATTACCGATATATGAAGAGGATGTTAATAAGTAAAAATGGAGGGGAAGATCTTGGCCTATACTAATGCAATTTCTACTTACAGAGAAACCAGTGTAAAAACTGCAAGCCAGGGGCAGCTAATTATCATGTTATATGATGAAGCTGTAAAAAATCTAGATCGTGGATTGGAACTGCTGGATATGGATGCCGGTAGAAAGCAAAATCCCGGAAACATAGAAAAAATCTCCAGATCCATCTTAAAAGCCCAGGAAATAATTACAGAACTAACAGTTTCCCTGGATTTTGAAGAAGGAGGAGATATAGCCAAAAACCTTTTTTCTCTTTACACATGGTTTAACAAGGAACTTTTGGAAGCAAATATATCCCACGATCTTAAGAGAATTACCTCTATACGTAACCAATTAAACGAATTAAGAAGTGCATGGATAGAAATTGCTTCAAAAAGCAATACCGAGACTGCCGGCAAGGCCATTACCGGTGTTAATATAGCAACCTAAGGAGATAATATGTCAGATTTATCTCCTTCTGAACTCAGCCAGAGAGTAGCCCTTTTAAAACGTTTTAAAGAACTTCTAAGCACACAAAGAGATAGATTCAAGACCTATCTAGATGCTCTGGATAAACAGCAGAAAATCATTTCAGATGGCAATGCTGACGATTTAATCAGGCATGTAGAACTGGAAGAAAAAATAGTAGAAGACATATTTTCCATACAAAAAGTAATAGAACCATTGGATCAAATGTATAACTCCATGGTCAAAGATTCAGGTGTAGACGAAGTAATTAATTTAAAAGACTCTCTAGGCAAGTTAAAAACAGAAGCGGCTCAGCTTTCTGCTCAAAACAGGGTACTCCTTGCAAAACGCATGGGTGAACTCCGTTCGGAGATAGCCATACTAAAAAACAATCCCTATAAACGCCGCTCCGGATTTTCCAATTCCATTACACCAAGCAAGGTTGATATTAAGGGCTAATCAGCAAAGAAGCCAGTTTTGCCTCTTCCCCCTGAGACATGAATCCCGGGAGTATAGCCGGCTCATTAAAAGAAGGCGGAAGCAGAAAACCGCCCTCCAGAAACTTTACAAAGAGAGCTTCATACTCACTATTCTTATCGACATCATCCTTTAAAGTTAAGTAAAGACCTTTTTTTTGCCACTTGCTTACTTGTAGCGCCTTTTCTACTTTAGCATAAAAAGGAAATTTTTCTTCCGCAAATTTAATTAATTCATAGAGAGAGCCGCATGCAGGAGCCAGCAGTAAAGGAGCTATAATTTCCCCTTTAGGGAATTTTTCATCAATTTTACTATCTTTTTCTATAGCAAGTACATAAGGTCCCATTGGGCAGGGTAAAACAGGAACAAAAAAACCAAGTTCATTTTTTGGGACAAAATTCCATTTTTTACGGTTTATATCTTCAAAGGGGCGCCAAAGAGGAAGAGCATTAAAATCCAAAAAACTGCCTTTGCCAAAATAATTAATAAGGGCATTGAACAATAAGGATGCCTCATTGTAAAGACGAAATGTATAAGAGGGGAAAATTATACTAAGGGCTTTTAAAAATTTCTTTTCCGTAAAATGCGGCAGAGGGCAGAAAAGGCCGCGTTCTGCGGTGTTTTTTAGATCCTTAACAAAGCCTGAAGCTTTATGTCCCAGGAGCAATTTGCCTCCACCAAGCCAGAGATCCGTAATGCGCTTTCCTCCATCCAGATACAGGTGAAAATCCCTAGCGCGTAGTACATTGGGGAGCAGTTTTAATAGTTCTCTTTCCTGCATATTAATCTTCCTTAATTTTCATAAAACTTGAACTTTGCTCCGAGCATAAAAATTGTAATTCGTATCCTGTTTCAAAAACTACCTTTATTAAGGAATCCTCCTCTGCATCCTGAATTTGAGTAATGGAACCATAACCATAGTCATCATGATACAATTTATCACCCAAGGTCCATCGCCCATCAGAAGATGTTTTTTCCATGCCGGAGTTGCTTTTATGTTTTATTCTTTGCTGGGAAAACTTATGAGGAGCTTTTCCAATTATATTTATGCTTTTGGAGTCTATTTCCTCCAAAAAAACGGAAGCTTCCATTGGCATGGTTCTGCCATACATACGGCGCAGACCACAGGAGCAAAGGTATAGCTCGTCCATGGCTCTTGTTATACCAACGTAAAAAAGCCGCCTCTCTTCCTCCAAATCTCCGTCTTTCTTATCTTCACGCGGAAAGATACCCTGTTCTATTCCTGTTATTATAACTTTTTTAAATTCCAGACCTTTAGTATTATGCAGGGTAATTAAGCTTACAGCGTTATTCTCTGTACCTTCGTCAGGGTTATCTCCTGTAGTCCTGTCCAGTTCTATATGTTCCAGGAATTCCAAAAGCCCCTCTATGGAGGCATTGTAAAGACTTGCAGCATTGGCAACTTCCTGCAAATTATTCAACCTTTGGTTTCCGCTAAGTTCATCCCTTGTCGTATGATATTCGGCTATGCCGCTGTCAAGCGCCAAAGTGACAACACAAACAGACAAGCCAACTCCGGCTTTTAGATAATCATTTTCATCAGAAGAAGGATAATCCAAAGCAGAGCCGGTCAACGCTTCTTTTCCGGCTTCTATTGTTTTAAGAAAAGAGGCAACTCCCTTCTTTGCTTTGACAGTTAAACCGGGCGCAAGCTTCTGTGCAGCCATTGCTATATCTATTCCCATGCTTATTGCTTCATTAACAATTTTAGATACAGTTGCCGGTCCAAGGCCGCGGCTTGGCTTGTTAACCACCCTGCGAAAGGCAACTTCATCCCTGGGATTAACAAGGAAGGCAAGCAGTGCAAGTATATCTTTTACTTCTTCTCTTTCATAAAACTTTAAAGAACCAATAACCCTGTAAGGGATTTTTCTTCTAAGAAATTCAGTTTCAAAACCCAAAGACTGTGCATTGGTTCTGTATATAATTGCCCAATCAGAGTAAGAAGTTCCGGCTGCTTTAACAATAAGCTCAGCACAAAATTCAGCTTCGATATCCTGATCAGGTAAAAAGGCAAGGACAGGGATTTTCCCCTCGCTTCTCTCGGCCCTTAACTCCTTTCCCAGCCTGTCCTTATTGTGGGATACAACAGAAGAAGCAAGTTTTAAAATGGAAGAGCTGGAACGATAATTTCGTTCAAGCCTTACTATATCTGTATTAGAAAAAGTATCAGGAAAGGATAAAATATTTTTTACTTCTGCTCCCCTAAAACGGTAAATTGACTGATCATCATCTCCTACAACACATATGTATGAACTGGGACTATAGAGCTCCTTTAACAACTCAGATTGAGCGACATTTGCATCCTGATATTCATCTACCATGATAACTTTAAACCTCTCATGTAAACGCAAAGCAGTCTGGGGAAAATTGCGCAGTATCTCTACAGGTTTTTTTATAAGGTCTCCAAAGTCTACATTTCCAATTTGCCTTAGCCTTTCTTCGTACTTTGCATAAAGAGTTCTAAAAATTTTTTTAGAGTCTATAAGTTCCAGTTCAGCATCTTCCGGAGAATAAAAATAATCCTTTGCTCGCGCAATATTATTTGCCATTGCTCTTACTTCTGCTCTTGGCATTCCCTCCATTAAAGTTGCAAGTAATGCCATACTGTCATCATCATCATAAATTACAAATTCAGGCCTTAATCCGGCAAGGCTCCCGTTTCGCCTTAAAAACCATGCTCCAAATGAATGGAAAGTTCTTAGCATGGCAAGGGATGCCCTGTGATCGATTAATTTGGCACGCTCTGCCATCTCTCTGGCTGCCTTATTTGTAAAGGTGACAGCCAGGATAGAAAGAGGGTCTAAGCCCTGTTCACGGATTAACCAGGCAATTTTTGTGGTAATAACTCTTGTTTTACCTGAACCCGCACCTGCAAGAATTAATAAAGGATTTCCCGAGTGCAATACTGCTTTCTGCTGCTCAGGGTTTAAAACTTCAAGGTAGTCAGGGGTCTTATGGCTCATATATAAATAATAAACTGAAAATAAATTATTTTTAAGCACTATATAAAAAGTAATTGACACTGGCACAAAAAAGAATAATAATTAAGGCAATTACAAAAAAGAGGGTAAAAAAATGAAAATAAGAGCGAAACTTTTTGGCGGGTTTTTTGTTGTAGTAGCAATAGGATTACTGCTTGGTGCTCTTGGTCTTTTCAGCAGCGAAGTCCTTGTTAGCATGTCGAATGACGTACTAGAACTTGCAGGGACAAGAACTACAATTTCATCAATTCTGGGTTCTCACTATGTATGGAGACACGGGTTATCCGAAACTGTATACTCCGGGCTTCCTTTTACAGGTTCTCTGGATGCAAATACATGCTCTTTGGGAAGATGGCTTAACAGCGACGAGGTAAGACAAATTTCCGATCCTGAAGTACGAAGAATATTAGACGAAATAGTAGAACCGCATAGACATATACACAACACGGCATCGATAATAATAAGAGAGCTGGATATGGGCAACCAGACAGAAGCAGAAAACATCTTCAGAAACCAGGTATTGCCTGTTACCTTTGACGTAATAAACGATCTTGACATAATGCAGAACCGTTACAGCGATTTGTTAAACGACAAAATAGTTGAAATTTACGATTCCGGTTCAGTATATGAACGTTTTATCATTATTTTTATGATTGCGGCTCTGCTAGTCAGCTCACTTTTGGCCTTAATTATTACCTCAAAAATATCCAAACCCATAGTACAGGTTGCAGATACAGTAAAAATAGTAGCGGAAGGGGATCTGACCAGATCATTAAGGATAAAATCCAAAGACGAAATCGGAGATCTGGCACATGACTTTAACAATACAATAGAAAAAGTCAGGGCACTTATACTTGGAATAAAGAAGGAAGCTGTTTCCATGGGAGAAATAGGCACCAGCCTCTCCAATGATATGACCCAGACCGCCACAGCAATGAACGAAATTTCGGCAAACATTCAAAGCATAAAATCGAGAATGGTAAACCAAAGTGCCAGTGTTACAGAAACCAATGCAACTATGGAACAAATTACGTCTAACATAAACAAACTGAACAACCAGGTGGAACAGCAAACCATAAATGTGTCGCAATCTTCTTCTGCCATAGAAGAAATGCTTGCCAATATTCAATCTGTGACCCAAACTCTGGTAAAAAACACGGATAATGTGGAAAAGCTTACCGATGCTTCGGAAATAGGCCGAACAGGTTTAAATGGAGTTGCGCAAGATATACAGGAAATTGCAAAAGAATCAGAAGGTTTGCTGGAAATTAATGCTGTTATGAACAATATTGCAAGCCAGACCAATCTTCTTTCCATGAATGCTGCTATAGAAGCGGCTCATGCCGGAGAAGCCGGCAAAGGCTTTGCCGTAGTTGCAGAAGAAATCAGAAAACTTGCCGAAAGTTCCAGCGAACAGTCTAAAACCATCAGTTCGGTATTGAAAGTAATAAAAGCCTCCATCGACAAAATAACAAGTTCCACAGATAATGTGCTTAAAAGATTCGAGGCCATAGATACTGGTGTAAAAACCGTTGCAGATCAGGAAGAAAACATTAGAAACGCAATGGAAGAACAAGGACAGGGAAGCAAGCAGATTTTTGGAGCCATAAGCAGCCTAAATGATACAACTCAGATTGTAAAGAGCGGTTCTCTTGAAATGCTGGAGGGTGCCAAAGAGGTAATGAACGAAACAGAAAACCTTGAAAAAGCTACCCAGGAGATTACAAGCGGCATGAATGAAATGGCTTCCGGAGTAGACGAAATAAACACAGCAGTAAACCATATTAACGAGTTAACAGACAAGAATAGACAGGCTGCCGCACAATTAATTAAGGAAGTAGAAAAATTCAAGATTGATTAAGGCAACTGCTCCCTGTTAAGAAAAAAAGGTGTATTCTGCGACAGAATTATTAATTATATAGGTATAACGCTGCGTATTATACGGTGATATCTTCTCTTTAAGAGGAGTATCATGACAGATAATAACATTAAAAAATACCTGGCGGAATTCTTTGGAACTGCAGTACTCGTTTTTACCGGATGCGGCAGTGCGGTTTTTCTTGGAAGTACCACAATGGAAGGTCATATTGTTGTGGCACTTTCTTTTGGAGTATCTATTGTTTTAATGGCTTATATTATAGGCAATGTTTCCGGATGCCATATAAATCCGGCAGTATCTTTAGCTGCATTTCTTGACAAACGTATAGACAAGACAGATTTTCTAACATACATTACTTCTCAGTTATCCGGCGGAGTTGCGGGAGCTGCATTGCTATATATTCTTTCTGATATTACAGGAATAGATAACTCCGCCGGCCTGGGTTCTAATCTTGCCTCCGGCGCAGGCAGTATAGGTGCTGCATTTTTAATAGAAGTTATACTCACATTTATTTTTCTTTTAACCATACTTGGAGTTACATCTTTTTCATTCAAGGGAGCAGCGGCAGGTATAGTAATAGGAATAACACTAAGCTTGGTACATATTTTGGGGATTCCCCTAACGGGTACTTCAGTGAATCCGGCACGCAGTCTTGGCCCAGCACTTTTTGCAGGAGGTCAGGCGCTAAAAGATCTTTGGATATTTATTTTTGCACCAATTACCGGAGCCGTATTGGCAGCGATGGTTTTCAGATTTATTAAAACAAAAACTTAAAGCCCAAGCAATGCGCAAGCAGTGCTTATGCCTGCTTATACATTTGTTCTATATAAGGTTCTTTTGCAAGCATGACAGAGCACTTGGCGTTTGCCATAATCTCCCTGTAAGTGGTATAAACAATATCTTTGGGGCCTCTATCTCTTTCCCAGCCCCCCAAAATTATTAAATCCGCATTTTTATCTTCCGCAGCAGCAAGAATTTCAGTTGATACTGCTCCCTGGCGGATTTCCTTGGTAATACTAAGACCTTTTTTCTTTGCAAGTTCTTCGACAAAGGCAAGATAACGATCTCCGTCTGACTGAAGATTCATTTCAAACTCCTGGCTTTCTTCCTGAATAAATATCTTGCTAAGAGAAAGCTTTCTAATGGCAGCGGTATCTACAACATAAACTGCACTAAGCTTACAACGGTAAGCTTTTGCCATAACTATGGCAAATTTAGCAGCCGCAATAGAAGCATCAGAACCGTTAACAGCAACCATAATGTTTGCAAAAAAAGGTTTTATCATTTTCTTCCTCCGACGCCTTTTTTCTTTAAAAGCTTACTGGTAAAAAAACTGTCTCTCTCCCTTTCTTCCAATACGGAATCTATGTAAGCAATTGTTTCTCTGGATGTGGGAATAACCATTTTATCAAGAGCATTAACACGCCTTTGCGTTTTACGCAATTCTCTTGCAAGCCTCCATGCAATAGTTCTAACCGCTGCCAGCTCCGTTATGGTCTTTAAGAGGTTAAAAAATTCCATTACAGTCTCATCGCATTCAGCATAAGAATTGACCGGGGAGTATTTTAACTCCAGCTTAGGAAGTTTAATTTCCAGACCCAAAAGTCCTATCCCCATAATGCTGGTCTTCTTTTCGTTTAACCTAAAATTGTAGTGTATGCTCTGCGACAATTTTTCCGCTCTTTCCCTGCCTACATTAATAAGCATGCGTTTAAGTGCGGGATAGGCCGTATCCACCTGCTGGTTTAGCTGCCTTTCAAGTAGCTTTACCTCTTCCACCTTATGCATAAGTTCCATAACAAGGATTTCCCTCTTTTGCTCAAGAAGATCGTATCCTTCCATAGCGACATTTAACCTTTCTTTGGTTTTTATTAAATTACTTTTGGTAGGTGCAATAATATCACGCGCCATTTATTCTTTCTCCGTGTAAATTGGATCCAGATATTTTTTTATATAATCCTGGTTAATTCTAAGAAGATCCTCTCTGGGTATCTCTGTCAATACTTTCCAGCCTAAATCCAGAGTCTCTGCTATACTGCGATTTTCATACTCGCCCTGGCTTAAAAAAAGTGACTCAAATTTGTCCGCAAATTTAAGATACTGTTTATCAACAGATGAAAGTTCTTCCTCTCCTATTATGGATGCCAAACTGCGAACCTGTTTTACATGAGAGTAGGCAGCAAAGAGCTGGCTGGATAGATCCTTGTGATCTTCTCTTGTCATACCCTGCCCTATCCCGTCTTTCATAAGCCTGGACAAACTTGGCAGCCCAGCTACGGGAGGATAAATACCGCGCTGGGACATTTCCCTGTCCAAAACAATTTGCCCCTCTGTAATAAAACCGGAAAGGTCAGGGATGGGATGGCTTATATCATCATTAGGCATGGTAAGAATGGGTATTTGAGTAATGGAACCGGAAGAGCTTTTTATCTTGCCGGCTCTTTCATATAAAGAGGCAAGATCAGAGTACAGATAACCGGGATAACCCTTACGCCCCGGAATCTCTCCTCTAACAGAAGAAACTTCGCGCAATGCTTCACAGTAGTTTGTCATATCTGTCATAACAACAAGGACATGCATGTTTCTTTCATAGGCAAGATATTCGGCAGCGGTAAGAGCGCAGCGGGGTGCCACAAGCCGCTCCAGGCTAGGTGCATCAGCCAATGACATAAAAACTACCACATTAGCCAAAACGCCGGAGTGTTCAAAATCGTCCAGGAAAAAACGGGCAACATCATACTTAACACCCATTGCGCAGAACACAATTACAAAGTCCTGCTCTGTGTTTTGCTCTGTAGAAATTATTTTCGCCTGACGTACAATCTGCGCGGCAAGCCTGTTATGGGGAAGACCGTTGCCGGAAAAGATAGGGAGCTTTTGTCCCCTTATAAGGGTGTTCATTCCGTCTATTGCAGATACCCCTGTCTGTATAAAATCTCTGGGATAAGTTCTGGCATAGGGATTAATTGGAAAACCGTTAACATCATAAAAGTTGGAAGAAAATATTGCACCATATCCGTCTATTGGGTCACCCAAACCATTAAACACACGTCCCAAGAGACCGGGGCCAACCCTTAGCTCCATGGGTCTTCCCAAAAATTCTACCCTGCTGTCCTGTGCAGAAAGACCTGTTGTTGTTCCAAAGACCTGAACTGCTGTCCAGTCTTCGCATAAATCTACTACTCTGCCTAGTCTTCTGCCGCCTTCCCTGTCGTAAACTAAAACTACTTCGTTAAAGCGTACATTACGGCTTCGCTCAGTAATAATAAGAGGTCCGTCTACACGGCTTAAACCGCGGAATTCTATTCCCCTCATAAAGACTCCCTCATACGCTGATTCCTTTCCAATTGCTCCAGCTCTGCTTTCATTTCCTGTTCTGTTTCTACAAAAGCCTGTATATCATCATTTTTAACTGTGCTTTTTAGACGGGAAAGTTTTTCACGTATTTCCAGAGAACTAATCCTGATTAGGGGTGAGCCTAACTTTATACAGGCTTGAGACCTCCTGAAAAATTCCATTATAAGTCCCAGAATACGCATCTGCTTTTCAGGCACACAGTACATGTCTACTTCATCAAAACTATTCTGCTGCAGAAAACCGTTTTTAATGATATCTGCTGTCAATAAAATTAGTCTTTGATCATCGGGCAATGCATCAGGTCCTATAAGACGTACAATTTCCGCAAGCCGCTGTTCCTTTTTTAAGAGATCCAGAGCAGCAGTACGTACAGTTGCCCACTCAGGATTTATTTTTGCCCACCAGGAAATAACTTCATCTACATATTCACTGTAACTATCTATCCAGGAAATTGCAGGATAATGCCTGGCATTTGCAAGTTCCCTGTCCAATGCCCAAAAACAACGGATAAATCTTTTTGTATGCTGTGTTACAGGTTCAGAAAAATCACCGCCAGGAGGCGAAACTGCACCAATTATTGATACAGAACCTTCCTCTCCGGAAAGAGTTTCAACCCTTCCTGCTCTTTCGTAAAATTCGGCAAGCCGCGTTGGGAGGTAAGCAGGAAAACCTTCCTCCGCCGGCATTTCTTCCATACGTCCGGATAACTCCCTAAGAGCTTCTGCCCAGCGGCTTGTAGAATCTGCCATTATGGCAACATGGAAGCCCATGTCCCTGTAAAACTCCGCTAAGCTTATTCCTGTGTATATAGACACCTCCCTTGCAGCAACGGGCATATTGGAGGTATTCGCAATTAATATAGTCCTTTCCATAAGAGATCTGCCGTTACGCGGATCTATTAACTGGGGAAACTCCGTTAGAACATCGGTCATTTCATTTCCCCTCTCCCCACAGCCTATGTAGATAATTACATCAGCATCACACCATTTGGCTATTGCATGCTGGGTCATGGTTTTCCCTGTACCAAAACCGCCGGGTATGGCAGCGGTTCCGCCTTTTGACAAAGGGAAGAAAAGGTCAATTACACGCTGCCCTGTAATTAAAGGCATATCGGAAGGAAGCCGCTGCACTACAGGCCGGCTGATACGCACAGGCCACCATTCTGCCAACCTAATCTCCTGTCCTCTTTCTGTAAGTGCAACAACAGAAAAAATAGAGAGTTCTGCTTTTGGGCTTAAAGTCTTTATATAATCTGCAGATCCAGTAGCAGCAGTAGTTTTTGGAGGAAGCATAATTTTACATGTAATGCTTTCTGTTTCTTTAACTGTGCCAAGTACAAGCCCGGCAGCTGCCACAACTTTTTCTCCATTTGCCAATTTCTCGGCAAGAGATAGATCTGGTTCAAAGAGCCATTTTTTATCAGGATCAAGAGGCTGCCTTTGGGTGTTTGCATCCATAAAAGCCCCGCTTCTATTGTATAGATCCTCAAGAGGCCGCTGTATGCCGTCAAAGATAGTCCCTATTAAACCGGGACCCAATAAAACAGACAAAGGTCTTTCGGAGGAAACAATTTCTGCTCCTACCATTAATCCGCTTACATCCTCATAAACCTGTATAACTGACTCGTCCTTTTCCTGGCGTACAATTTCTCCTATGAGTTTTTTTTCACCTACTTCAACTAAATCAAAGAGCCCTGCCGCGCCAAGCCCACGAGCATAAACTATAGGGCCGGATATTCTTCTAATCTGACCTTTAATCATTTAGAACTCCGCTGCTTAATAAAGCAGATGCAAGCTCTGCCCTTTTAGCTTTTAAGATTGCCGCTGCTGCTGTCTCAACGGAGGCATTAATTTTCATGCTTAAAGTATCAATTGTAATGGAAGGAAATTTATGAAATGCACTGTCTTCCTTTATTTCCCAGCTTACTGACTCGGGAATCTTTTTAAAAAGAAGCTCAGCTTCGCTGCTGCTGATATTGGAATATGAGGCAGAAACAATTTCCGAAATTGTCTCAGTTCTGTTGCCTGCCCAGGATTTTAAACGCCCAATAAGTTCTTTTTCCAGAATTAAAAGAAGTTTTTCTCTGGGAAGATCATGAAGAAAATCGTCCATGGCTTTAAGCAAAAGTTTTTCTGCAGCTTCCGATCTCATACGCCTTTGATCCAGGGGAAGACGTGCAAAAATTTCTCCTTCAATTTTTTCAGAACGCTCTTCATAATTCTTTCTGGCGGCATCAAGAGCATTTTTAAGTTTTATATCCCAGTCCATGCTCTGCGCTTTTAATGTTTCTTCTGTACTTAATATAATTTTATAAGCTTTATCCCGGGCATCTTCCAAAATTTCCCTGTCCAGTACTTCTGTACTTTTAAGTTCTTCCATGGCTGCGTCCTTAAATCCTTATTCCTATTGCTTCTCGGATTAACTCTGCAAGTGTCTTTCTTCCTGCATGTTTTCCCATTAGACCGGGGATCTCTACAATTAGCGGATAACGATCGGACAACTGCCAGTTTATGACATACTCATCCAGCCACTCTGCAACTTCCTCGGTTAATATTAACACTTTGCATGGTTCCTGGGGAAAGATCACTTCACCGGAAATTTCATCATAGCCTTCTGTAAGCTTACGAAAAATTCTTAATGCATCATACCCATTTAAAACAGAAGCGCCTTTAATGCCTATAAAATGAAAAGCTGTAAGCAGCTCAGGATCACCCAGAAAAAAATAATCCATATTTAACTTATATTACCAATATTAGCAGTGCAACCAAAAATCCCCATAAACAGATACCTTCGGCAAGGCCTGCATAGGGAAGAGCTTTACCGGATAGTTCAGGGTTTTCACTCATGGCTCCCATGGCTGCAGAGCCAATCTGACCAACTGCAATACCGCCTGCAATACAGGAAATTCCAACTGCGATAGCAGCAGATATATATCTCCACATTGAAGAAGAAGAATCTTCTCCTTCTGCATGTGCTTCCTGTGCAAAGACAAAAGACGAAGAAAAGAGCAATAAAAGACCAACAAATAAAAATAATTTTTTCACGCCTATACCCCTTTAATTATTTATTACAGCAAAATTATTTTTGCAGTTTTTTAAAACGGAAAGGATTAAACTCCACTCCGGTTTCTGTAAAAAATTTACTGAAAAATTCATAATACTGAAGCCTAACAACCTGTATAGTTACTATTAAGCCCTCCAGTAGAATTATAATTACATTTCCCAAAACAAGAATAAGTATACTGAAAAAAGTACCTACAGGAATTTCAGACACCTGTTCGGAAAAACGGAAAACAATATAGGCAAGCACCGCATGTGATAATGCAAAGGCACCCACCCTAAGGAAGCTGACAGTATTGGAAATAAGACCGGAAACAGTATCCAGTATTTCCACAAAGCCTTCCATAAAAAATGTCATAAAACCCTCATTAAATATTTTTTTCTCCCTGCATAATATACGCCACATGGCAGAACCAAAAAAAATCATAAAAAGAGGGATCGCCAAGCCTACAGCATCTATGTAAGTAAAACTAAATGCAGAAGTTTCAGGATTAAGCATTGCAATAATAAAACGAATAGCAATAAATAATGCATACCAAAAAAGCATTAATCCTGCTAAACCGGTTTTAGAAAATAATGCCTTCTCATATTTTTTAAGTACAATTTGGTTAATTATGTTTACAATTAAGCCCGCAGAATTAACCAGCACTCCTACTGAAACAGTAAAACCGAAAAAGTAAAAAAGCCTGGAAACACTTCCTCCCATTTCAGCAAGAGGCATAATGGTCAATATTCTGTCTATGGGAGTACCAAAAAGCATGCCTGTAATTGTACGAACGGGACCTACAAGAATTTCTTCATTTGTAAAGAAACTCCCTGTTAGTATGCCCATAATCATGGAAGCAACTCCAACTGCCTTTAAGGGAACAGAAAATTTCCTAAAGCGTGATAAAAAACGGGGGCCTTTAGTCCCTGTAAGAAAACCAAGTAAAAACAGCACCATTCCCTGTCCAAGATCACCAAACATTATTCCAAAAAGCACACAAAAGGAAACTGCTACAAAAGGAGTAGGATCTATAGTGCCGTAAAGAGGCGCCCCATAGGTAAAAACAATGTTTTCGAATCCCTTTACAAAATTTCCATGATTCATGTAAACAGGAACTTTTTCTCTTCCTGCTTTAATATTTTCAAGCTCTTCAGGATCATAGCTCCTAAGTGCAATTCTTCCCTGGGTAAGCTTTTCCAGTTCACTTACAAAAAAGCTGATCTTATCTTTGGGAACCCAGCCGGATAGCAGGAATACATTTTCAGTGGATACAAGCCGGCTTTTTAACTGAACAATCATTTTTGCCATTAAAAAAGATGAAGCAAGTCTTTTTAAAACAGCTCCGTATTCATCTCCCAATAATTTTCTTTTTCGTTCTATATCACTGAGCTCTGTGTCTGAATGTTTAAGCCTGTCTTCCAGTCCATTAAGAAGTTCAGAAGGTATGCCTTTAAAATCATCCGGAATATCAATTGGAACAAAGTCCATTTTCTTTAATTCAGAATCCAGCGCAAAACGGCCTTTGCGGGAAGCTGCTGCAAGAATTCTCCCGCTTCCAAAGGAGCTTTCAGAATCTTTATCATCAAGAGCTATTATCAAAGCATGTTCAGAAAGGTTATCTTTAAGTTCCATTTGCCTGCGTTTATCCAAACGACCTACCCTTAAGGTAAGATAAGATAATTGATCCAGGTTGGAAAAGGCAGCATTTAACTTTCCAAAAGCTTTTGCCTCATTAAGAGTCTCATCGATTTTCCTTCTTTCATCCCGGCATTCATTTTCCTGTTTAATTAATGAGCTTATAACAGAATTTACTTTGCTTAAAAGCAGAGTTTCTGTTTCACCGGGATAAGTACTTGATTCTTCTACTTCATCGGGCAAAGAAATTTCAAGCCAGGATGCAGCTCTGCCAAGATTGTCCAATTTTTCCTGTATCTCATTATATGCGTCAGTGTCAAGATTATGTTCTTCCTGTGCAGAGTCATCCTGGGAAAGGTGGAATAAAGCCAGTCGTCCAAGAAATTCAATTACAGTATCTATGTCCCGCTTTAACACACTAAGTTCTATACGCTTCATTTTTCTGGATCTTAATTTTCCGGCAATCTTCAATGTACTACCCCCAGCATGGAAAACACTTCTTTATTTGTCATACTGATATTTAAACCTTCTACAGAGCTTGTCAAAAGGTCCTCTTCGAATTGTTTTAGTTTAATAAAACAAAAAATACTGTCAAGCGAAAATGGGCGCAGGTGAAAATATTTTTTAGCAGTTCTATAAAGAAAACGCGAAGCGGCATTTTGAAAATATCTTGGATCTGCTTTCCACTGCCTTGGTCCGGAATCCGGGTTAAGAAAATTTCTCCATCTCCAGTCCGACCATGCACTATGATCATCAAGGGGGATTTCCAGACAGCTTATGGCTTCTTCTGCAAGAGAGTGAGAATTACCCATATTGGACAGATAGATTAAATAAGGTTTTATTTCATCACTCTTCATTTTATAGTATGTACGTAGGCGCAGAGCCAGACAGGAATCTTTTAGGGAAATTTCATAAGAAAGAATTTTTTGGGTAATTTGCCTGTCTTTTACAGGAAGGGCTGCAAGGGATTTCCACAAAGCTTTATAATACTGACGGTCAAGGGAGGACTGCATGGCAAGATCCTCCTGATTACCCTGCAGTATGCCATCCATTTCCAAAAGAAATTCAAATTCCGTATTTTTTACCATTGCAGGAAAATCCGGCCAGGCTTTAAATTTAATTGTCTGATAAGGTCCTATATATGTATGGGGCGGCACTTCGTTGGCATAACGATTTTCCGCTTCAGAATTATTATTATGCAATAAATAAATTATACTTTTTATATCTGCATATTCGTAACTTCTAAGCAATAGGATTAAAAATTCCGGCGGATGAGCGAAACATTCAACAATAGAAATAATTGAATCCACAGCCCTGTTTATTATTCTGTCTTCCAGATCTGTTAAAAGCTCTTTCTCCGGTAATTCCCTGTATGAGTCAGGGAAAATTACCCTGTCAAGTTCAGAAAGTCTTGCAATATTTTCCAGCTTGTCTATTCTTTTCCCGACAAAAGATTTACCAATTATTCCACAGGCTTTAGCATAAGCATAGGATCTTTCTCCCCGAGTTACTTTCCCCGGAATAACTTTATTTTTCAACAAGTAACCTCTCTGCCAAAACAGAAAAATCCTGCATATTAACAGACTGTGATTTTAAGCTCTCCTTATAATCATCCAGTTGTTTATTATATTTTTCTCTTATCAAAGAAAGGTTATCCCTGTACATATTTTCAAGAAGTTCAATTTCTTTTGCAAAGGAGCTCTCATAACGGCTGCGATTTTGTTTATCACCTTCGGCAATTTTTTTATCAGATTCTGTCTGGGCATCAAACACCAGATTGCTTGCTTCTTTTTCCAGTGACATTAAATGCTGTAAAATTTCAAAATCTTCCATAAATTCCTTAAATCATGATATGGACAAATTTTCCTCGTACTGCTTAATGAGTTTATAAGCTTCGTCACTACTGTCTAGAACACGTAGCTCTTCATAAAACGAAGGCTTTTGCAATAAAGTGGCAAGACGTGTCAGAAGACCAAGATATTTTTCTGAACATTCTCTGGGAGATAAAATCATAAAAACAAGGTAAACCGGTTCTCCGTCGAGAGAACCATAACTTATACCTTTTTTGGAAATTCCTATAATGCCATGCATTTCTTTTACAGCATTTGTTAATGCATGGGGTATGGCAACTCCCTTTAAAATACCGGTAGACATTTTTGCCTCCCGCTCTCTTATGGCAGAAAGAATCTCGTTTTTGGAACTGGACTTGTTAATTCGACAGAAATGTTCAGTAAGCTCATCAAGGATTCCGCTTTTATTTTCTGCGTTTAATCCGACTATAATCATCTCCGGGGGAACAACATCGTATAGAAACATTATAACTACCTCTGGTTTTTTTCCTGGTCAACATTATTATTTTATACAAAAAAAACACTTAAATCAACATACTCAACCGTTGTCCATAATAAAATGTTTATGATAAACTGCCAGAATGAATACTACAGTATCTTTATTAAAAGACTCAGGGGCTCTTTTATCGGGGCATTTTCTGCTATCTTCCGGCAGACACGGGGACACTTATTTTCAGTGCGCGAAGCTTCTGGAAGACCCAAAAAGAGCCGAAAAAGCCCTATATGAACTGGCAGAGGAGTTAAAAAACTCCATCAAAATGGGAACCATAAAGGCCGATGCAATAGTGGGTCCTGCAATAGGCGGGATCATTGTGGCTTACGAGTTGGGGCGTCAATTGGGTCTTCCGGCTTTTTTTACAGAAAGAGACGAAACTGGTTTAATGTGTTTACGCAGAGGTTTTGAAGTAAAAGCGGGCCAAAAAATCATAATAGCAGAGGATGTTGTTACAACAGCCAAATCTTCCATGGAAAGTGCAAAAGCCCTGGAAGAACTAGGCGCCGAAGTTACAGCTTTGGTTTGCATAGTAGACCGAAGAGCAAAGGGAACAGAGCAGGCCATGCCATTTTACTCAGCCTGCCGCCTGGAAGCCGCGACATGGGAAGCAGAAAATTGCGAACTTTGCAAAAAAGGCATTCCCCTGGTAAAACCCGGTTCCAGAAAAATACCATAAGAAAATCGAAAAAAATGAAAATATTTTCGGGTAAAAAGGCGCTTGTAATAGGAGGAAGCGGAGGTATAGGCAGATCTATCTCTCTAATGCTGGCAAAGAGGGGTGCGCAGCTCATAATACACGGCGGTTCATCCATGCAGCGAATAAATTCCTTGGTTGAGCAAATAAAGAAGGAAGGCGGAGAAGCAGAGGGCTTTCTGTTAAACCTGGATAAGCCCCAAATGGCAGAAACAATATTTAAAATGCATCCAAAAATAGATATTTTAATTTGTGCATGGGGGCCATTTAAACAGGGAAAATTGGAATCTCTGGATCTGGAATTTTGGCAAAAAATGAGTGACAATAATCTGGTTTTTCCCGGTTTTTTACTGTCTTTATACTTAAAAGGAATGATAAAGAGAAAGTGGGGCAGAATATTGCTATTTGGAGGCACAAATACTGATACTATCAGAGCTTTTACAACAAGTTCTGCATATTCAGCGGCAAAAACAGCACTGGGAGTTTTGGCAAAGTCTACAGCAATATGCGGAGCAGCACATGGAATAAGCTGTAATGTAATTTGCCCCGGACTTACCGGGACAGAGTACTGTGATGAGGAACAGTTAATTTACAACGAAAAAAAAACACCGGATACAGTAGCTCTTATACCGGAGCAAATTGGGAAAACTGCCATGTTTATATTAGAGAACCCTGAAATTAATGGAAGCATAATACCTGTAGACAAAGGTCTTGTTTTATAGAACTTTATTTGATATAATTGCAAAGTCATGACAAATAACGAAGTTGTTACTGGGTTTGACGATGAAAAAGATGAGAGCCTCAAAATAGTACTTCAAAGGGTGAACGATATAGAAGGCTGTCTTATACTCTTTTTAACAGGATACATAGATACATACAATTCCAATTATTTCCAAAAGAGAATATTAAAAGCCATAGAATCCGGTTTCACAAAACTTATTTTTCATTGCAGTGGTTTAAACTATGTATCCTCAACAGGAATAGGCTCTTTTACTGCATTTTTAAAAGCAGTAAAACCACGAGGTGGAGATTTAGTACTTTTGGACATACAACCAAAAGTATACGAAGTTTTTCAGCTATTGGGCTTTTCCCAGTTCTTTAATATCAAGAATAATCTGGACGATTCAGTTAACTTTTTCCGAACAGACGGCGAAGTAGAAGCTGCCTCAGTTTTTCCACGAATTTTTTCCTGTCCCATCTGTTCCAAAAAGTTAAAAACATTAAAACCGGGCCGTTTCCGTTGTTCCGAGTGTAAAACCATACTGGCAATTGATAATGCCGGTCAGATATTCCTGGGTTAATCAACGATCTATATCTGTTAATAACTTGTGTATAAACATGAGATATAAGCCTTGGTGTATAAGAAAATATACATTTAGGTTTTGGATATAATTAGCCTATTTAAGACCTAAGCCTAATTCCTTATAATACAAGTAATTACATTAAATAAAAAATTCGTATTGTAAATCCAGTAAAAAATTATATATAAAACAGACAAAATAAGCATTTTTATATTGTTATTTAATTGTGGAAAACTTGTTAAACTCATGAAGCTAATGATCTGTCTTGAATTATTAAGAATCTCATGTTAATCTCTAAATATAGATGAAGAACCTTGCAAAACTAATACTTTGCTTTAGTTTTTACTTTATTGCTATATTTTTTATTACCCTTTTAATGGAAATACTTGCCTATTGGGTAAGTATGGTTAGAATAATTCCTGTAACAGCAGCATCCATGGTGAATCTTACAGAATTTGCCTGGAAAGCAGCATACTTTTCCCTATTTTTAAGCATATTAATAAGTCTTAGCTACAGTGCAAGAAAAGGAATCTCTAATATTACTTCGATAATAGCAGTTATAATCCTTGCCTTGCTTTTTACCGGTGCTTTTTCCATAGGTATAAACAGATCAGACTATATGAGACTAACTTTACAGACTGTAACACCAATTCGTTCAGGACCCGGTTTGGTTCTTTCCCGTTCTGATAGTTCAATAATCATGCTACGCGACAGCAGTCAGATTCAGGGGCCAAGGGTAGTTTCTTTCCCGGATGAGGATCTATTGTATCAGGAAATACCTCTTGGTCCCAATAATTCTATATTACCTCTACCCCCTTATCAATTGGGAGCCGAGAACCCATGGTTCATACGCAGCATAGATTTGGATATAAAACTTGGCTCTCTGGAAGCAATGAACCGCTTTCAGGATAACTACATTAATTTCCGATTATACATTTTATCCCTTATACTCTTATTGGCTTCCATGCGTTTTATTTTTAATCTAAGCAAATGGCATCTTGCCAATTTATTTACCGGCGCCTTGGTTTTTAGGGGTATTCTGTCCATAGGGGCATTTCTAAATAACAACGAAGTTACTTTGTTAATAGGCAGTTTTTTGGGGGATTCCATACCCAGGCCGGCTATTGCACCCTTAATCTTCGCTACTATAGCAGCATTAATTTTACTTTTAACCTTGCTCATTTCCATTGCCAAACCAGGGAGACAGGAGAATGCTTAAAATAAAAAAAGAAGTTTTTTCTTCCTCCCTTGGAATTTTTCTTATTTATATTATTGTAAGCGGCATTTGTGTAATGACATTTCGCTTTATTTTACCGGGCGAAGCAGCACCTCTAGAGCATTTTGCTTTTACATGGAGGTTTTTACAGGGGCTTTTGGAATTTATAAGACTATTCCCGGCATTGGCTCTTTCCGCATTAATAATACCTTTTGGCTTTACAAAAAAGCAGTTTCAGGAAAGCATAAATCATCTTGCACCTAACTTTTTAAAAGCTCTTAACATGTCCATTTTTACCGCAATTTTCGCTGCTGTAATTTACGGCATGTTAACGTTTTTGGTTTATCCTCTTGCGCATAATTACGAAGCCTCTTTGGTTTACCAGGGTCGTATTTATAACCATGCCAGTGTTCTTGCACAGAATCATGCAAGGGAGGGAAACTGGGACGAAACCGCACAGTTCCTTTCCGTTTGCGAAAACATTTGGCCGGATAATCCTTCGCTTGAAGCACTGCGTACAGAAACAAATATACAGATGGAAAGCAGGCGTCTTTATTCAGAGCCGCAGGTACTCCCGGAAATTTTCTCTTCTTTGCCAAACAGAAGCGACGGTTTATCTGCCATGGAAGCATTGGATCAGGCAGACCTTGCTTTGGAAGAAGGCAGATACTTTGATGCTCATTGGCTTGCCACTATGGGCAGCCGTATTTCAGGAAATAACAGTCCGGAGAGAGCAAGAGCCAATGAAATTGCACGCAGAGCATGGAATGGGGTAAACTCATTGGATCCCGATCTGCTTGCTCCAACCCAAGCTCAATCGGAAGCTTACAGAATATTTAATATTAAGCTGAGCGCTTACAATGCATTAATTGGAGGCGACTGGATACTTGCATACTATACCTTCCTGGAACTTAGTGAACTTAGTCCCAATGACCCGGACATTCCAAGACTCCTAGCTCTAAGTGAAAATGGGCTAAGGGAGATTTCATTTTTTATTGACGAAATAGAGATGAGCATGGGCAGGGTTCTTAGCAGTGCAATTTATTCCATGCCCTATAATACAGGATCAAACAGGGGAAGACTTGTAATGAGGGTATTTTCTTTAAATACTTTCAATGACATCTCTTATGGCGTAGAAATGGATCTTATGGCCTTCGACAGCGAGGGGATACTTTTATGGAGCATCTCAGCCCCCTATGTAAAATTTTTACCTGTTGTTATTAACGGTAATGCATCAGTTTCCATGTTAATGAGAGCACTGGACAGAAGGAGCGGTGATCTTCGTTGGGAACCGGAAAGTGAAAATTTCTACAGCCAAAGTCCCTTGGGCAATTACAGAGCGGAATTTATACTTCCTGTAAGCTGGGAAAACTTTCTTTTAATTTCCTATGTAAATAGAGGTTTTACCGGTTTGACTCCCGCAGAGCTTAGGGAAGCTGCTTTGAATCTTTCTGATTATGGATATCCCCCCCAGATATTTAACGCTGAACTTTTACAACGCTTTATTAGACCTATATTTTTCCTGCCCCTGGGAATTTTTGCAATAAGCGTAGGATGGCGTTATCGCAATCTTAAACGCTCTCGTTATATGTCAATCCCTATGCTTGGAATACTACCTGTAGTGATATACGGTATTGAGCATTTCGCAAGGGGCTGGGTAAACAATATTGGAATATGGGCAGTAATAAATCTGGGATTTAACACAGCGGCAATCTTCTTTAGCATAGGAATAGTGATAAGTCTTGTTCTGTCTCTTATTATACTTGCGTCTCAACGATACTAACGAATATTAAGGAAAAACCTCTCTATATAGGCTATACGTCTTTGTGCATCTGTTACCCTGCTGCTTAAAGGGTATTCCCTAATTAAGCTATTGTAATATTCCAATGCCATGCGTATATCTCTGCTGGGGCTGTTCGCTTCCAGAAGCTGCCCATAAAGCCACCAGGCTTCGTCAGAGCCCTGAGGGTAAAATTGTTTCATTGTATCAAGAACATTTATTGCCTCTCGTACTCTGCCTGCATCCATCTCCTGCCTTGCTCTTTGTATATACTCATGCATGGAAAGCATAAGGGGAAGATCCGGAAATAAAGGGGTAATCTGAGCATACTCTGCCTCAACCAGCAAAGAAGGCAAAAGCTCATCCTGTACAATTTCCGGCTCCAACTCCTGCTCTAAATCATATTCAGTTTCCTGTTCAGGAAGAAGAGGAGTTAGCGGCAGCGCAGACACAGGATCTGTAGCAGGCATAGGGATTGGAGCAGGTGTAGGAGTTGGAGCAGGCAGCCCGGCAAGAGGGGGCCAACGCGGTTCGGCGATAATTCTGCTGCGTTCCATTCCCGGTTGGTTAGCAGTCACAGCAGCGCTTTCTCCAACAATAACCTGTACATAATCATTTACTATATAATCCTGAATAAAATCCTGCCTGTAAAACCTTAGAATATAAGTACCTGCCGTTTCACATAAAAATATAAAACTCTGTCCTTCTGTAACAGTATCCTGCACATCCAGTCGTCTTGCTTCATATCTAATACCCCGGCGGTTTGCAAGCTCTCCCAAAAAAACCCATCCTGTACCTCTAAATGGGATTTCCACAATTTGTCCAACTGTAGCACGTACAATACGGGAAAAATTTATTTCCTCTGTTAAAGGTTCAGGAGCAGGATTAGCAGGCACAGGAAAGGGATCCATAACCAATGGCTCCGGTATAACAGGAGGAATAAAGGGCGGCTCTGCAGGGGCAATATGAACAGGCGGCGGCGGCGGCACTTCTATGGGTGGCACAACCGGCTCGGGTTCAGGCCCGGGTTCAGGTTCAAGTTCAGGCTCAAGTTCTGGCTCAGGCTCAGGCTCAGGTAATTCGGCTTCTATTTCAGTCTCCGGTAGTACCGGCTCTACTTCCTGCATTTCTAAGGGAAGCTCTTCCTGCAAAGGCGGCGGTAAAGGCGGCTCCACTGGTTCAGGTACTATAGGTTCTGGAGGAATAGGTTCTGGCAGCATAACAATCTGCTCAGGAGGCGTATAGGGAGTAGTAAAAGAGGGCAATGGTAGTATGGGAGCTTCCTGAACATCAGAAAAATGCATAACTGGCGGAAGTATGATATCCGGTAAATTGGAATCTTCGACAAAAGTATCTGCTGCTTCAGCAAGCTCTGTAATGTCCGGACTGCTTCTGCATGAAGCAATTAAAATAGCAAGCAGAAAGAATATAAATAAATGTTTATAAATCTTCATGGTACGCCATCCATTAACAGATCAACTTCCGATCTTAACTCATTTCTCCAAAAATCATAATTCCCGGGAACTCTCCAGTATGGTCTAATATCTTCCATAGTCCATATTAGCCTGGGTTCCCTTTCCAGCAGAAAATCCGGGACAAAGTCCGGCTCATCAGGGAAAAAAAGTTCATCATGGGGTATACTAATAGTAACAAGTCTCTCCGCGGCATTAACCCCTCCCCTGCCGTCTCCTTGACCAGATGATGTGTTTACAGAAATTAATATTATCACAAGCAAAAATGTAAATAAAGCCCCAATAGCAACAAAAAAAACACGCCTTTTTTCAGACAGCATGTTTTCCAGTAGATTTAAAATTTTTTGCGGAATTAGTAAAAATATTTCTTTAATACTGGACAGATCCATATTTTAATTGAGTATATCATACAAGGAAGTCTCTTTGCCAGACTTCCCAAATTCAGTATAATACAAGCATGAAAAATGAGCGGCTTAATTCATTAATGTTAAGATATGATGAACTTGAAAAAACAGTTCAGGATCCGGATTTGGTAAGGGATCAAAAAAAGTACAGAGATGTCATGAGGGAGTATACTCATCTTGGAGAAATAGCCGCTGCCAACAGGGAATTGAATAAACTTTACGAACAGCTCTCCGGCACCAAAATATTGGTTCAGGAAGAAAAAAACCCTGAAATGAAAGAACTTGCCAAAGAAGAAGTAAATGAACTTGAGGAAAAAATAATCAATGCCGAAGAAAAACTTAAACTATTATTAATTCCCCGGGATCCACTGGATGAGAAAAATATTATAATGGAAATTCGTGCCGGCACGGGCGGAGAAGAGGCCGCACTTTTTGTCGCGGATCTATACAGAATGTATTCACGTTTTGCAGAAACAAAACAATGGCAGTTTGAAATTATGAGTTCAAACGAAACAGAACTGGATGGTTTTAAGGAGATTGTTATTTCCATAACAGGCAAGAATGTTTATGAAAATATGCGTTATGAATCCGGAGTACATAGGGTACAGAGAGTGCCTAGCACTGAGTCCTCAGGACGCATACATACATCGGCAGTTACAGTAGCGGTACTCCCGGAAGCGGAAGAGACAGAAGTAGATTTGCGTCAGGAAGATCTACGCATAGATACATATAGATCCGGGGGAGCGGGAGGACAGCATGTAAACACTACAGACTCCGCTGTTCGTATAACGCATTTACCAAGCGGGGTTGTAGTAGTCTGCCAGGATGAAAAAAGCCAGATAAAAAACAGGGCAAAGGCCATGCGCATACTCCGGGCAAGGGTATATGACTTGGAAGCTGCAAAAGCTGCCGCAGAGAGAGCGGAATCACGAAAAAGCCAGGTAGGCTCAGGAGACAGGGCAGAGAGAATACGCACTTATAATTTTCCGCAAAACCGCATGACAGATCACAGGATAAACCTAACTCTTTATAAACTTGATCTAGTTATGCAGGGCGACGTAGAAGAGCTCTTTGATGCATTAAAAATGTCCGCAAGGGAAGAACTTTTAAAAGCGACTGCCTCCTAAAAAATGACAATAAAGGATCTACTAAGGCAGGGCACAGAATTCCTGTCTAAGCCAAGTAAAAGTTCTTACATTAGTTCCCCGGGACTGGATGCCGCCCTGCTCCTTGCCGAAGTTTTGCATGTTCGCCGCGAAGAACTCTACTTGCAAAACGAAAAAAACACTAGCGAGGCAGAAAAGAAAAAATATTTTAGCTTTCTTAAAAAGCGACAAAAAGGTGTATGCGTTGCATACATTCTGGGACGCAAGGAATTTCGCGGACTTGATTTTATTGTAAACCCCCATGTACTGGTCCCGCGCCCTGAAAGCGAGATACTTGTAGAAATTGCCCTGGATTATATTAATTCTATTAACAAAGAAAAAAACATGGAGAAATTTTCCGCTTTGGATCTGTGCACAGGATCCGGGGCAATAGCTATTTCATTAAAAAATGAATGTCCTTCTTTATTTGTTCATGCATCTGATATCTCACAAAAGGCCCTGTATACAGCGGAAAAAAACGTAGCAAAACTACTAAAATCCTGCACTAAAGAAAAAAAGGCAGTTAACTTTATTAAAAGCGATTTATTCAAAAATATACAAAAATTGGATACCCGCTTTCAGCTTATTGTTTCTAACCCGCCATATATTACAACAGGAGAAATAAAAAGCCTTGCACCCGAAGTAAGGAAGGAACCAAAACTGGCTTTGGATGGGGGCAGAGACGGACTTATATTAATAGAGAAAATAATAAAAAAAGCTCATGACTTTTTGGTAAAGGGAGGCCGCCTTTTTCTTGAAGCAGCTCCAAGTCAGATGCAGAGCATAAAAAAAATGTTATTACAAAATACTTACACGAATATAATGATACATAAAGACCTAACAGGAAGCGAAAGATTTATTTCGGCAGAATAGAGTCTTTATATTTTTATCATTCCTTTATATCATTATTTTAATGCAAAAAAAGCTCTTCTTGTTCATACTATTAATCTCTTTTCTATCGTGCAGCCGCAACGAAATAGAGCTTCTTGAAGAGCTAAATGAAGATAACATAATAAGCGAGAACATAACAGTAGAAGTAACAGAAGAAGACGATTATTTAATTATTATTGCAGCAGGAGACAACCTGTACCACAATGTCATGGTAAGAAGCGGAGAAGAGGGAGACTATGAAGCGGCATACAGCGAAATTCTGAGCCTAGTACAAAGTGCAGACATTGCATTTATAAACCAGGAAACTGTTTTGGGAGGCAGGGATTTTGGCTTTACAGGCTTTCCGCTGTTTAATTCGCCTCAGGCTCTTGGCAGGGCAATAAGCAATGTGGGCTTTAATGTTGTAAGCCACGCCAACAATCATGCAATGGACAGGGGCGAAAGAGCCCTTATTGCGACCATGGATTTTTGGGATACAATTCCGGAAGTAAGGGTTCTGGGCATACACAGATCAGAAGAAGCAAGAAATAACCCCATAATAATGGAAATTAACAATATAAGCGTTGGTTTTCTGGCATATTCATTTGGGACTAACGGCATTCCCCTGCCGACTGCAAGACCTTACATGGTATCTCTTATAAATATGGAAATTATGGAAAATGAAATTTCTGCCTTACGTCCCTTATGTGATTTTTTAATAGTTTCCATGCACTGGGGTAATGAGTATCAGCATCATTACAGCAGCAGGCAAAGAGAGCTGGCAGCCTTCCTTGCGGAGCAAGAGGTGGACCTTGTTCTGGGGCACCATCCCCATGTTCTGCAGCCGGTTGAGTATATACAAAGACCGGACGGTAGATTCATGCTATGCTTCTACTCCCTTGGGAATTTTATATCCGCACAGGCAACTCCGCCTACAATGCTGGGAGCCATGGCATACATAAGAATAAAAAGACTTCCTTCGCCTAACGAAGGAGAAAGAAACACTTTTATTTTTGTTGACGAAGGAGCAATTCCGGTGGTAACACATTTCGAAGACAACTGGATAAATTTTAAAATATACCCTCTTTATGCATACTCTGACGAGATTGCCCAAAGGCACAGAAAAAACAGGGAAGAAATGGTATTGAGCATGGATTATTTAACCGATCTATCTACAAGGGTTTTGGGAGTAAGGGCAATAATGAGGAATCCTTTTGACTAAAACTTCTTTATGCTTGAGCACTGCCAGGTACGGTATCACTAAGCGTAGAAAGGCTTTTTTTACCGCTCTTGATGGAAGCTCTGCAGATCTTACATACCTTAACTTTGCTTTCTCCGGCGTCCTGTTCATATAAAAGTTTAACACCGCTCTTCTTGCAAAGGGGGCATACACCCCTGCCATGTGAAACCAAATCTCTGATATTTTTACCTCTGTAGGGTTTAGACATTATTCATTTCTCCTATTTAGATGCAGCTCTTTCTTTTTTCTTTGCTTCTTTTTTCGCTTTTTTTGCGGATGCTTCGTCAGCTTTTAAGTCATAATCGATTAGCTCAAGAATAACAATTTCTGCAGCATCTCCTGGTCGTTCTCCCAGTTTTAACACTCTTGTATATCCACCGGGTCTTGTAAGCATGCGGGGTGCAATGTTTGTAAAGAGCTTTGCTACTATAGCTTCATCAAAAAGACGGCTGGACACTATCCTTCTGTTATGAACTGAATCAACCTTGGCACGGGTAATAAGTTTCTCGGCTGTTCTTTTTATTTCCAGAGCCTTCGCCTTTGTGGTCTTGATTCTCTCATACCTAAACAAGGACGTAACCATGTTACGATGTAGAGCTTTTCTATGTGCGGATCTGCGATCCAGGGGGTTAAAGCCTCTCCTATGTTTCATCTTCTGCATCCTTTACGGGTCTTATCTTTACTGCATTTCTTAATACATTCATGTCAGTAATACCCAAACTTAAATTCCATTCCTTTAGTTTTTCTTTTATCTCTTGAAGGGATTTCTTTCCAAAATTACGTGTTTTGGCAATATCATCCTCGGTTTTCCTGGTTAGCTCGCCTATGGTC
>Ga0099364_10001025_pt1 | contig 46967 bp, 34 predicted proteins | sample TergutTh196P3_FD_73070 | JGI IMG/M metagenome (GOLD analysis project Ga0099364, IMG submission 73070) | Microcerotermes parvus P3 segment gut microbial communities from Pointe-Noire, Republic of the Congo - Th196 P3 | ecosystem: Host-associated > Arthropoda: Insects > Digestive system > Gut ...
TGGTTACATGTATTCCACGGGCTGGTGCGTCGGGGAGCCGGACGTTTCAGAAGCCTTGAAGTGGTATACGAGGGCGGCGGAACAGGGCCATTTTCTGGCACAGACCCATCTTGCGAAAATATACGCGGGCTGCGACGAGCTTATCGAACCATATTATTCGGAATCCCTGAAGTGGTATCTCAAGCTTGCGGAACGTGGCGACACCGTTGCCCAACACAATATCGGGGTCATGTACGCAAAAGGGCTAGGGGTTGTGCAGAATATCAATGAGGCTCGAAAATGGCTGAAAAAAGCCGTGGAACTTGGCAATGCAGAGGCCAAAAAATCGCTTCAATCGCTTGAAGCCTTTCTGAGTCAGCAAGGCGACACGCAGGACGAAAAAACACTCGAACAGATGGCGTTCATTTTCTGATGTGTACGGCAGCATCGCCTCGAAGGGCGCAGGCTGTGCCAGTGCCGTGTGCAGGCTGCTCGGTCGCGTAGGCAATCACCGCTGCTTCCGCGGCCTCTTCTACTCGGTTCTTCGGGTTGGGCTTGCGCCGGTTGGCCTCGAACAGGGCCTCTATTCCGCCCTCGGCCACTGCATTTTGGTAACGATAGAAAATATCGCGGGACAGGCCCACCACCTTGCAGGCCTTCGATACGTTGCCTAACTCGGTCGCCAGACTCAGCAGATCTCATGTGACATGCTGAAAACAGATGCAGGAATCGACCGCGATGCGATCCTTACCAAGCTCATCCATGATTTCAGGATTTCTAGTCATGGTCAGCAGGTAATGGCCGAAAGCGTCAAGAGATTTTTGAGCGCCCCATTAAACCGGGTTTGAGCAGTCGAAAGCTTTTTCGCCCTTCCACTCCGGCTGTCAAAAAATGATATCTCCATAAACCAGGTGAACACGTTCATGTATTCCATCATGATAGGAGTCGAGAAAAATCTTGGTGACCAACGCATTCTTGATCGTTATCTTCCTGGGGAGGCCGTCCTCGCATTCCATGGTAAAGATCCCTTCCTCTATAACGCCGTTTTTGATGAGAAATTTCAGCAGCGCAGGCGAAGAGGCGTCGTATTTTTTGCTCACGGAGAGCGTACCTGAACCAGTTTTGCCTTTGAGAAAGGGGGCTTCCGGGTTGGAACACGAGGGCTGTGTTTCGACGGGCATATTCCAGTCCACAAAGTCTATCTCAATCAAGCCATCCTTCAACTCGCCCTCGATATCATTGCTCAACTTCAGCGTGCATGTCGCGTTCATCTCATCTCCCCTTGGAACTACCCTATTTACTACGATTGACCGCCTGGTGTCAAGAATATCATCAGCCGATTTATGCCATATGAACGGTTGGGAACTTGCGTTATAGAGGTCGATGCAATAGCGGATCGCCTGTCCCGGTTGCCATGTCGAACGATGCGTTCCGCGCGGCGAAGGTATTTTTCGATCGGCGTGGCGAACCAACGCTCCGCCTGATTGAGCCACGATGCCGACGTTTGGGTGAAATGAACAATGTGGGTGTCGGGCAAAGCAATTTTTGATCGAAGGGGGGCGCACCTGAACGCGGTGCATCGAGCAGGCCCTCCAGCCGATGACTTATGTAGCGCCCTCGTCGCTTTGACATAGTTTGTTGAGGGATACCGCACCCGCAGGGCCGACGCCTGTGCCGTTTTGCGCCGCAGGGTCAGGGATGTCGGTTGATTGTGCTTCGCTTCGACGTGCGAAGCGAAGCAATCCAGCGGAGACTCTCTGGATCGCTTCGTCGCTTTGCTCCTCGCAATGACGGGTTGTTAAGCCGACTGTACAGGATCAAACAAAAACCGCTCCAGCCCTATACAGAATTATGTGGGTACAAACACACATATACGATGAGCTACCGCCCCTACTGTTGTCCGTATTAGGGGTACAACTCGAAATCGTTTTTCTTCATCTCATTCCCTTTATTATCCGTCACCAGCGTCGAGTAGCGGACATTGCCTACAACAAAATCCACTTTCTCCTTAATCATTTTACCATCATAACCGATGGAAATTGCGACGGGGGCCGCATCTATGATCTCCATCTTCGTTGTGCTGCCATCATCGTTCCCTATTGTAACGGTCCCTTTCTCTATAACGCCGTTTTTGATGAGCAATTTCAGCAGCGTAGGCGAAGAGTTGTCGTAACTTTTTTCGACGATGATTGGACTATGACCAAAGGGGCCATTAAGCATGGTGGCTGCTTGGGAACACGGGAGTTCTGCTCCGAAGCTCATATGCCACTCCAAAGCGTTTAACCCGATGTCCCCGTTCTCTAGATTACCCTTGATATCAGTACCCAGATTCATTTTGAATGCTTCAGTCATGTCGTTTCTCCTTGGAGTTGGCCTATCTACTACGATGGCGGCCTGATTGATGAAAAAAGTTTCGGGTTGCAAACCCGGGTTTGCCGGTCTGTTCCCAGAACACAAAGACAGAGGGCAGGTTTCAAAAAGCCGGTGTCCCTGATTTCTATTTGATCCTAGCGCGCATCAAACTCAGCTTTCCAGTTTGCTTCGTTAGCTCCTTTATCACCTTCTTTTCCGTCATAATTTTTGTACTCGAAAATGATATTCCTGAAGGTGAAGGTGAAGGTATCAGTCTTCCCTTGAGTGCCCGAAAAGTTGTTTTCTACCTTTTTGACATACACCCCCTCCATCGTCACTGTCAGGAAGAGAGGTTCTTCTCCTGCTTTACCGGGGCCGTATACAAACAATACCCCTTTGTCTTTGGGTTCGGCATTGAGTGAAACAGTCGATAGAATAGCCGAATCTATGTCGTGGCTTTTAACCAAGGTTAAGAAGCCCGACTTAGGGGTGCTCTTGAAGAAGCTGCCAGCTTGCGCGATTTTCGTAATGGTGTCTTCGATGCTATTCTCTACGTATGCATTCCAACCCCAACCTTTTATACCGCCGACTAGCTCTTCATTTTCCCCCATTTTGTAGCTTCCGACGACATCATCCAGTTTCAGATAACACGCGTAGTGCTTGTTGTCCATGTTGTTTCTCCTTGGTAGCGGCCTATCTACTATGATGATGACGGCCTGATTGATGAAAACGGTTTTGCAGCAAGTTTGGGGCCGGTAAGCCCGGGTTTGCCGATCTGCTCCCAGAAAACGCGGTAGATTTGAAATACCGTGATGAGAAGTATCCTGCTGCGCAGGGAAAGGGTAAATATGGCATACGATGTAGGAGACACAGGCTATATCGGGATGCATTCCGTCGCGCGGGGAAGGCCAAATACAACTTATGACGTATGCCGCATCGGGCAGAGAGTCTCAGGCTCTCCGCTGCGCTATTCGCCGAGAAGACGCGTAGCGTCCCGGAACGCGAAAACAGGGGGCCGGTTTCAAAAAATCGGTTTCCCGGTAGAAAGGCCATCTTCTATCCCCCCCCCTTGGCCGAAGGCAGCTTGGACACCAGCCGTAGCGACACGGTAAGCCCCTCGAGCTGATAGTGCGGGCGCAGGAAGAACTTGGCGGCGTAGTAGCCGGGGTTGCCCTCGATTTCCTCGACTACGACTTCGGCGGCAGCCAGCGGCTTTTTCGCCTTGGTGGCTTCGGCAGAATTCACCGGATCGCCGTCGACGTATCTCGAGATCCACTTGTTGAGCCAGCGCTGCATGTCCGCGCGTTCCTTGAAGCTGCCGATCTTGTCGCGCACGATGCACTTGAGATAGTGCGCAAAGCGGTTGCAGGCAAACATGTAGGGCAGACGCGCCGCAAGGTTGGCGTTGGCGGTGGCGTCGGGGTCGTCGTATTCGAAGGGCTTGTTGAGCGACTGCGCGCCGATAAAGGCGGCGAAGTCGGAGTTCTTGCGATGGATGAGGGACAGCAGCCCCGCCTTGGACAACTCGGCTTCGCGCCGATCGCTGATGGCGATTTCGGTCGGGCACTTCTGGTCCACGCCGCCATCGTCGCTCGGGAAGGTGTGCAGCGGCAGATTTTCGACTGCGCCGCCCGATTCGACGCCGCGGATGCGAGACCCCCAGCCGTAGAGCTTGTACGAGCGGTTGATGTTGGTGGCCATCGCGTAGGCGGCGTTGGCCCAAGTGTATTTGTTGTGGTCGGCGCCGGCGGTGTCTTCCTCGAAGTCGAACTCCTCGATCGGGTTGGTCTTGGCGCCATAGGGCGTGCGCGCAAGAAAACGCGGCATGCACAGGCCGAGGTACCTGGAATCATCCGATTCGCGCAGCGAGCGCCATCCGGCATATTCGGGCGTGGAAAATATCTTGGTGAGGTCGCGCGGGTTGGCCAACTCCTGCCATGACCCCATCTGCATCAGGGTCGGACTCGCGCCGCTGATGAAGGGCGCATGCGCTGCGGCGGCAATCTTGGCCATTTCGCCGAGTATCTCGACATCGGGCGGACTCTGGTCGAAAAAGTAGTCGCCTACGAGCGCGCCGTAGGGTTCGCCGCCGAACTGGCCGTACTCCTCTTCGTAGACCTTTTTGAATATCGGACTCTGGTCCCAGGCAGCGCCCTTGAATCGCTTGAGCGTCTTGGCCAGTTCCTGCTTGGAGATGTCCATCACGCGAATCTTCAGATGCTCGTCGGTCTCGGTGTTGTTGACCATGTAGTGCAGGCCGCACCAGGCGCCTTCGAGTTGCTGGAAGTCGGAGTGATGAAGGATATTGTTGATCTGCTGCGTGAGTTTTTCGTCGATCGCGGCGACCATGGCCTCGATCGAGGCAATCACGTCCTTGCCGATGAGCTGCGTCTGCGCCAGCGCCTGCTGCGCGAGCGTGAGCATCGCCTGTTCGACGGCGCTCTTGGATTCGTCGCTACGCGGCTTGAATTCCTTTTGCAGCAGCGTACCGAAATCGCCGCCCTGGTATTCGATGTCCTTGAGTGCGCTTGTCTGGGTGAGTGTTTCGTCCATGGCTTCTGTCCTTGTGCAAATAGAGGGTATCTCAGGCGGATGGCGTGGCCGGGTCCGCGCCCTCTTCGGGCCTGGCTCCTTCGGGCCTGGCTCCTTCGGGCCTGGCGCGGGAAGCCAGGGTCTTGAGCAGTGCCGGGTCTTCGAGCACCCTGGCCAGCAGTTCCTCGGCACCGCTCTTGCCGTCCATGTAGGTGACGAGGTTCGACAAATGCGTACGCGCTTCGAGCAGTTTGTTCAGGGCATCGACCTTGCGCGCGACGGCGGCGGGAGAAAAGTCGTCCATTTTCTCGAACGTCAGCTCGACGTTCAACTGGCCTTCCCCGGTGAGCGTGTTTTCCACCTGGAAGGCGACGCGCGGCTTTATGGCCTTCATACGCGCGTCGAAGTTGTCGACATCGAATTCGAGGAACTTGCGATCGGCTACCGGCGCGAGCGGATCGGCAGGCTTGCCCGAAAGATTGGCCATCACGCCCATGACGAAGGGAAGCTGGATTACTTTCTCGGCGCCGTAGAGTTCCACGTCGTACTCGATTTGAACCCTGGGGGCGCGGTTGCGCGCGATGAATTTCTGGCTACTACCGGGCATGGTTGAACTCCTTGGAAATGAACGTGTGAATATATAGGCAAGACGATGACGTTGACAACTTTTTATGATTCATTCAGACGAGGGGCGACGGCCCGTGACGGTTTCGATGGTGTCAAGCGCATTGGGCGCGAGGTTGGTCACGATGTCGAAGAAACTCACGCCGATAAGCTGCTTGGCGCGGCTCAACAGCAGCGGCGCCGGGTTGCCTGGCTCGGCCCGCTCGAAATAGGCGATCACACGGTCGAGAACGCGTAACGCGTCCCGGCGGCTGCAGATGCCGCCGTCACGTGGCGCGCCGACCGGCATGAGGCCGTCGGCGAGGGCATCTCCCTCGGTGCCGGCGGTTGCCGCGTCCAGGCTCTCGTCGCCGCCGAGCGCGCTGCCGATCTGGGCGAGCAGCCCGCCGATCGGAACAAGCCGGTCGAGATCGAGCAGGCCGTCCCGGCCGCTACGCTCACTGATCACGCGCTGCAACGCAACCAGGGCCGGCGCCAACCCGGCCAGCGTCCCGGCCAGCGCGGGTTGCCCGGACTGTATTTCGGCCAGCGCATCCAGCATCTGCGCCTGCGATGGCGTCTCGGCGCCGGATGCAAGCATGCCGTGCGAGGCCGCGATTTCGCGCACACGCACCGGCCCCATGCCGCGCGAAACGCCTACCTGCACGCTGTACAGGTCGTGCACGAACATTGCCGGGTCGTTCAGCGGGATGAGTATGTTCATGCGCATCGTCGGGTCGTTGTCGTCGTCGAGGCGCGGATGCAATTGTTCCCAGTAGCGGTCGAGCAGGCCGGTGAGCAATTGCAGGCCCAGCAGCAAGCCTTCAAGCCCCTGTTCGTGGGCCACGGCACGTACCAGCAACAGCGCCGGGCGCAGATCCTTGGTACGTTGCAGCAGCGCCTGTGCCTGCTCGGCCACCGCACCCCATTCGGGTTCAACGGCCGTAATCACAGTTTTACCGAACTGCTGCTCGGGCTTGCCCTGCGAGGCGGTTTCCAACGCGGTGAAGGCCGGATCGTATTCCAGGTTGTCGCCGCAAGGCGCATCCTCGCGGACCGGTGCAAGCAAGACATCGACGAGATTGGGTGTCAGCATTTTGGAGCATTGCCTCTTTTTGACTTTTCGAAAGGGTCGCAGGATAATACTTATGAGTAATAATCAAGAACTTTCCCCGGGTAGTCAATGCAACGAAGGAGATAGACGAATGTATAAGGATCAGCCCCGCGACCTGTTCCATGGCCTTTGTCGGCGCGATTTCCTCTTGCCGGCACCGGGAGGACTCTGATGCCGGTTACGGGTTGCGCCACTTTGAGCAGCAGCGCCATTGCATTTTCAGCCTGCCGCCCACGACCTCGCCGTCCCCAGGCACATCACCTTGAACCTCATCCGCCTCGACCCCGCTCTACGCAAGGGCGGGATCAAGGCTCGCCGTCTCATTGCCGCGACTCCCGATCTCCGCCGCGATCGGCTACCCGGATCGGAGCCTGTTTGACGCGATTGCCCTGTGATTGCCTTGCTTATAATCCACCACAGTGGTTTATATATGTGGTACCTTGGTCGTTTTACTACGGCGACATTAAGCGTCGATATCATAAAGAAAGAAACGCGAGCCAATGAAGATCCTCATAGCGGACACCCATCGGTTTGTTGCTGAGGCAACCAGGACCAGGCTATCAGAAATCGCGCGGGACGCGGAGTTTGTCTTTGCAACGAATGCTCACGAATTGAGTACTCTCGCCGACGACACACTGGATCTCGCGATTGTTGAGCTGGAGATGCCCGACGCCGACGGCTGTTCGCACGTGGACGAGTTGTTTCGCCATCATCCGATGTTGCCCGTGATCGTGTTCTCCGGTTCCAACGATTCAAGGTTGGCGCGCGACATGCTCGAACGCGGTGCGGCAGGCTTCATACCAAAGGCCTATTCGGGAGATGTGATGCTTTCGGCAGTACGGCTGGTGCTGGCTGGCGGCATATATGTGCCACCGCTGATACTGTCGGCCCTTACCACTGGCGTAGACGCCCAGGCGCGCGCGCCCTCCGGGAACCCGGCGGGCCAGGAGTCTCCCCCCTCTCCCAGGGACCCCGTGACATCGCACAGCGAGGGCGCGTCCACGCGGGAGAATTTGCGCAACGTGCTGACCGAGCGCCAGGTGGAAGTACTGGAGCTGCTATCCCAGGGCAAGCCCAATAAACTGATCGCCCGCGCGCTGGGGATCAACGAAGGCACGGTCAAAATCCATCTGGCAGCCATCTTTCGCGCGCTCAATGTGAGCAACCGCACCGAAGCGGTCATCAAGGCCCGATCGCTCTGAGCTTTCTCCATTTCGGCTCCGTCTCTGCCAAACGCTTTCACAGCGGGCAGGTCAGGCGGGGGTCGCATGGCGCATGGCACTCCAGGCCAACGCGCTACGGACGCGCATGATTTTTGCCCGAATGAAAAGTATTGCATTGCCTGCCGTATAACTTAAGACCTAATACAAATGCGTATTGTATATCAGCATTCTCTATCGTACAGTGAAGCATAGCTTTACGCATCACAACGTAACCCTCTTAGAGGACATGAAAATGAAACCACTATCGACCGCCGCCGCCCTGGTATTTTCCATTGCTGCCGTCTTGGGTAGCGCATCGGCAAACGCTGCCACTGCGACCGTCTTATGGAATGGGGATGTTGGGGAGCAGCGCTTCTATCTTTACGATGACGAACTCAGAGTACTCAGCCCAAGTGAGACATCATCAGGTGAACAAACAGCCTTTGGGTGGTTAGCTGTTGCTTCCTCGGGAGAAGGATACGCCTACACGCTTCAGACGGTGATACCTATGGAAGCCTTTAATCTTGTTGATGCAGGGCTAATACGTGCTGATTCTAGCGTCATCAACCTTGACCAGTCATGGGTTGAATATGACGTTGACGGCTCTATCGAACGTCTGACACTGGCTCAAATTATAGATAACGGTGGAGTACTTGGGAACGGAGGAAGAGATGATCTGTATGGCATAGACGAAAGAAATAGGTGGATGACATGGAATTCCGATCACCGCATTATTGATGCCAATAGTGTCCACATAGCGTACCTCAACCCTGTTCCCGAACCTGAAACCTGGGCCATGTTGCTGGCAGGATTGGGCTTAGTGGGCACAGCCGTGCGCAAGCGGAAGCCGTGCTAATGTAGGCAAGAGCGATTTTGATTCAAATGCTTACGAACGTGACTTGCCCGTATTTAACGAAAATACGGGCAAGTCACAATAGTTTTTAACTTAGGTTTATCAATGCAGTCAATGCGGTTGTAGCAGTGCTGACCTGTAGTCGCCCTGAACAAAATGTAGCCCAGGCGTATTCGCCCTGCGTCGGTGATGCTCACGTAGGGGCGCGATTTATCGCGCCCAAATTGCGGCGCTCGTGCTCATTGGGCGCGATAAATCGCGCCCCTACGAACATCCTCGCCCTCTATGTGCTCGGCCCTCCACAGGAGGGGAATTGGCGTTCAATGGGAAGCTACTGGGGGTAACTAAAAAAGATCTGTGCTCCGAAGAGACGATTCTTTGAGCCTCGCCGGTAGAAAAATTTGCAAGAAATAAGCTGTACGTTAATTGATTTCTTGCAAATCATGAAGCCCAAATGGAATAATTTTCTTAAATTAATCAAAGTGTTACATATTATTCATGGCCGACTCTTTAATTCCATGATTTCTGCCATAAAACGCAAAAATGGCCTTTTTTTTGCGCTTTTTATGAGGAATTGCCCAAGCAGCCTGCTGTTACGCAGGGATTCCCCAAGGGGGAAACGTCGCATAGCGCATAGCACTCCAAACCAAGCCGATGCACTATAAAACACGCATGGATTTTTTTGCCCGCATGGTAAGCATTGCCTGCTGTATAACTTAAGAGATAATACAAATGCTTATGATTTTTTGCTTGCATATACAGCATTTTCTATCGTATAAATATAGGAACGCAGCACAACGCGGCTTTTCGCACTACAACATGACCTTCCTGGAGGAAACGAAAATGCCATATTTTTTTACTACCACCCGTTCGTACCAGTTCGCTGATGACAGGAAGAAAGCACTCCTTGCTTTTGAAGGGCAATTTCATCCGTGCAAGGGCAATACAGATGGTAAAAACGGTGTGGATTTTGTGCAAAGATACGCGCGAAAGGAGCATACGTTAGATGAATTACCAGAATCTCGGAAATGGAAAGCGGGCCGACAGCTTCAAGAAGCCTCTTCTAATTCTATCGAAGCGGGAACAGCCATTGCTACTTTTGTGAAGACGCCGGTGAAAGGCTTTTCCGACAATAGCCGTTTCGATTCTAAAAATAGTTATGTTCCCGGGGGTTGTTATGCTGCGTTTTATCTTGGTCATAGTATTACGGGTGTGATCACGATTGCACGTGTAGATCCATTGTCACCATGTGTGATAAAAATCGTTGAGATTACCCAAGGAGCAGCCTCCGAGCTTTATGTCATTGAAACATAATAATCAGGATGTATTTGCCATCCTCCTGTCAGGCTGCCTTGGTTGTCGTTCTTTTACTTCCATTTAGCAATGCAATTAGAGCGGTTTTGATTCAAATGCTTATTTACACTTCCCCCTCTCCCGCTTGCTACCCCCATCCTCCGCAAGGGGGAAAGGGGTTGAAGTGTGCGTGCTTTAACAGAAACCGCTCTGATACGATTATTAACCCGGTCTTTTAATAAACTAAATAATATGATATCTCATACGCATGGACAAGATTGATGCACGGACGTTAACAGTAGAAGGGCGCGAAGTGTTGCGTCGGATGGTGATTCGGCTGCGCAAGCAGTCTGGAATGCCAATCAAGAGCTTGGCGCAGGTAGCCGGAATCCACTATCAAACGGTCCGGACGTGGCTGTTTCGCGCCTGCCAGGAGGGCGAGGAATCGCTGGGGGAAAAGAAGCGCGGTCGTCCGGTGGGAAGCTGCTGCAAACTGACGCTTGCCGAGGAGGTGTGGTTGCGCGAGAAAATCGTGGATCAAACGCCGCAGCAGATGAAACTGCCGTTTGCGTTGTGGTCTCGTCCGGCCATCAAGGCGCTGGTTCAGGAACGCTTCGGCATCCAGATGCGGGATCGTCTGATCGGCAAATACCTCAAACGCTGGGGTTTCACGCCGCAGCGTCCGATCAAACGCGCCCTGGAGCAGCGATCCGAAGAGATTGCAGCGTGGCTCAAGCAAACCTATCCGCAGGTGTTGGCGCGGGCCAGGGCGGAAGGCGCACGCATTTATTGGAGCGATGAAACAGCGATCAGGGAAGATGCGAACCGGGTGCGCGGTTATGCCCCGCACGGCCAGACACCGGTTTCCAGTACGCCCACGCGCTGGAACAAGCTCTCGATGATTTCGGCAATTTCGCCACGTGGCGAGGTGGCCTTTCAGATCGTCGAAGGCAGCCTCAACGCGGAGCGTTTCAAGCAATTTCTTGTTGATCTCATCAAGGAGGTATCGCGCAAGGTTTACTTGGTGGTGGACAGTCTGCGCGTGCATCACGACAAGCTGATCAAGGAGTGGCTGGCCGACAAGACCGAAAAGATTGAACTGGTGTTCTTGCCGCCGTGCGCGCCGCAGTTCAATCCGGACGAGTACCTGAATCACCACTTCAAGACGGCCTTGCGTTCGGTGCCGGTCAGCTACAACAAAGACAGTTTGCTGAAAAAGGCCATGACCTTCATGCAGGCATTGAACACGATGCCACAGATGGTCAGAGCCTGTTTCCGCCATCCATCGGTTGCATACGCAGCACAGGGTATTTAAGGGCCGAGTTAATAATCCCGGTACAGTCGGTTTACCAACCCGTCGTTGCGAGGAGCGAAGCGATGAAGCAATCCAGGGAGTCTCCGCTGGATTGCTTCGTTCCACTCGCAATGACGCCGTACACACTTGAACCGAAACCGCTCTGAATAGGTCGCCCCTGAACAGGTGTAGCCCGAGCGTACCCACTCTGTGGCGGAGATGGTCACGAGGGACTCGATGGACACTCGCCGGGCCACGATGGATCGCGCGCCAGCGGGCGCCCGAACAGGCGCCCCACGCTCGTCAGAAACTCGCGCAGCCTTTGCGACCGTCAACACCGAGGCAATTCGAAGCCTGGGGTTTCGCGCGCACACGCGACCATTCGCGATCGAGTATGTCGTTGTTATGCCCGGCATCGACGGCGCTGCCGGACAAGAGCGTGTCCAGGCAGATCAGCACGAAGCCGAAACCGGGTTCGGAATCCTGGACGCCGCCCTCCAGTTCGCTCGCCCTTTCCGATCTTTCGTTCTCATCCTCATAGTCCTCCATCCACTGTAGCCACTCGAACGCATGTTGATCACTCTCGCGCACCGCATCCGGGAGCTGGAGCACCAGGGACTGTGGGGCGTAGATGAAGTAATTGCCTGCCCCCACCATACATCCCCCCCCATAGACACAGTCGAGGATATCGTCGCCCGTACCAACCATTCCGCCGCGCGTCTCGTTGATCCAGGTGCCGGCCCACACGCGCCAGGGGCCGTTGATCGAGCCGGTGCCGGGATTCTGAAACCGCCATCCCGCCACGAGATCGGTGCCCAAAATGCTGGTGATCGTCATCGCCAGGGTCAGGTCGCCTGCGTATGTTTGCACCCGCACACTATCGGCAGTCATCGTGCCGGGTGTGGCGGTCGAGATAGATTGCGCCGCAATGTCATAGCCCGTGACGCTGAAGGGGCTGATCGTCAGTGCACCCGAATTGATGAAGGTAAACCCGCCCGCCGCTTCACCGTTGAGCCGGTTGACGTTGTTGGTGCCTCGCAGATCCACGCTGCCGGTTCCGGAGCGCACGAACAGATTGTTCGCGGTAATGGGAGCGCCGGAGGAACTCTGTGTGATGTTGCCCACGCTGTACAGCCCGAGTGTTGAAGCCCTGATCGGCGCCCTCAGCGTGATGCCACCGCTCCCGTTTTGCAGCGTGAGTGGCGACGAGGCTGTGAGCGAGCCGTTTACCGTGATATTTCCATTGTGCATGCTGCCGCCGACAACGATGGTGGATGCGCTCAGGCGCGTCAATTCCGACCCCGATATGGAGAAACCGGTACCGTGATCCTCTACTGCGCCACCGGTCAAGCTGAACAGGATCTGATCGCTTGGGCGATCGACTGCATTGCCGGCCGCATCCACCCCTCCGGGGCGCAGGTTCAGCACGTTGTTGGCGCTGACTCGACCATTGATTCGCAATGCATCGCCTGCACCGTTGTTGCTGGCACGCAGGATCACGTCGCCGCTGCCGTTGATGCGCGAACCTGAATCGATACTTATCCCGAACACCCCCGTACCAGCAACGGCGGTGCCGGCGCCTGTCACGTCGATCCTGCCGCCGTTGGTGGAGGTAATCATGCTGCCGGCGCTATCAGTTCTGAGCCATAAGCCGCCCGTCCAGTTTTCTCCCTGAGTGCTACCGACTAACGTGATTGAACCACTGGTCGTCTCGATACGGCCATCCCAGATGCTTATTCCGTAACTAGCCAGTCCCGAGGCATTTGCCAGGCTGGCGCCCCTGATCTGCACGTTACCCGTTGCCGTGCTGATCCGGGTAGCATTTCTCAGCCAAACGCCCGGTGAAGAACCGCCCAACCCTGTACCCGTGATACTCACCGCTCCTCCCGTAGCACCTGAGCGGGTGTCGATTGTTGCACCGGACAACAGCACGCCTGCGAGTTCGTCGCGTCCGGATCCTTCCATCGTCACGAAACCGCCATTGGTTGTGATACTGCCTGCATAATCCACTTGCCTACCCGCCGTGAATACAACATTCAGCGCACCTGCTGTGGACCTGATGATCGCATTTCCCCAGTCCCTGATATCGTTGTGAGCGTTCAGCGTCAGCGTTGCATCCCCACCGCTGATTTTCAGGATTTCGACACCCGACGCTAAGTTGATATTGCCCGCCTGAGCGCCACCCGCGCCCGTCATAATCGTCACGCTGGTGCCGGCGTTGAGAATGTCGTTAATATCACCGTCATAAATAATTGTGTTGATGACCGTTGAGGTGAACGGATTGCTCGGCAGGCTGCCACCCATGCCGCCATGGTTTATGAAAATATCATATGGATCGAGCAACCATTCGCCCGCCTTGCCCGCTGGCGCGGAAGCATTTACGCGGATGCCGCCGAGTTCCAGCACCTCCGCCGAGGTTTCAATAAAACCGCCGTCGCCGCCCTGACTGCCGCCGCGTGCCGTCAACTCGCCGTGGGCGCGCGTAACGGCATCGCCTATCAATACAATCTGGCCGCCATCGCCTCGCGGCCCGGTGGCGTCGGCATGGAGGCTGGAGTCCTTATCCATCGCAATGATGCCGCTGCTGCTCTGGTCGGGAACGGAGTTGGCATGTACGCTGATACTCCCGCCCTGCCTGGTGCCACTGACATCGGCGCGGCTGTTGAACAGCCCGACGTTGCCTGCGCTTGCGTTCACGGCAATGCTGCCACCTTGTCCCACCCCGCTGGCGTCGATCCGCGCATCTTCCACCATCACGCTCGACGCCTCGGCGCTCACCGATCCGCCGGCTACTCCGGCAGTATTGCCCGAAACATCCAGCTCGCCACTAACGAGCACTTCGTTACCGCTGGCGGTGTCGCCGCCCAGCACAATCTCGCCACCGCGGTTGCTGAGCGAGCGCGCGCGCAAGGTGCCGCTCTGCTTGACGACCTGCTCCCGCACCGTGGAGGCGGCCAGCAGCGCAATACGTCCGCCGTCGGCATCCACCTGGCCGCTGTTTTCCACCCACGCCGCAGAGGCCAGCGAGTCGTTGGGGATGGTGAAGGTGGTGAGTCCGTCGCCGTCGAAATCCACGTTGACGGTGCGCGCCGATACCAGCCCCACCGTACCGCCGGGGGCGCTCAGGGTGCCGGTATTGGTGACCCGTGCCGCCATGAGGCCGATGGTGCCGCCGTGGGCGGCGGTGATGGAGCCTTCGTTGATCACGGCAGCGTTGTTGCCATCGGGGCGCGAGAACTTCAACGCGCCACCCGTCAGAAAGTCGTTGTTGCTGATATTGAGCGTCGAGGCGATCAATCCCCCTGCATTGACGCTCGAACCCTGACTGAATAGTATGCCATTGGGGTTGATGAGATAGATGTGGCCGTTGGCGGTGATGTTGCCGGCAATCGTCGAAAGGTCGTTGCCGACCACGCGATTGAGCAGCACGCTGGAGGCATTGGGCTGGTTGAACCTGACGCCATAGCCACTGCCGATGGAAAAACTCTGCCACTCCGCAATGCCGCGCTGCGCGGTTTGCGTCACCGTCATGGTGTTGCCGGCGATCGTGGGCGCGTTTACGCCGCTCACACCGCGAAAGCCGCTGGGCAGATTTTGCGCAAAAGCCGACCCGGCCAGCGCGCAGGCCACCGCAAACACCAGCAGGTGCGGGCGGCATGGAATGAGGAAATGACGTTTGTTTTTCATCAGAACACCTTCTGCAGTTGTACAAGCAGACGCGGGGAGTGGCCGCTGCTGTTGGTGTGATCGGAACGCGACCCGACGCGCCAGGCCAGGGTGGCGTTCACTGCAAAATTGCCGGCGCGCACCCATTGCAGGCCAATGCCCGTACCTTGCAGTTTTTGGTGATTGCCCGTTTCACCGGGCTGCGTGTCTATGGACAACCAGCCCGAGCCGATGTCGTAGAACACGAAGGGGGTCATCGTAGCGTTCATGCTCCAGCGCCATTCGACGCTACCGATAAAACCTTTGTCCACGAGCGCCTGGCTCGACAGGTAGGCGCGCACCGCCTGCGCGCCGCCCAGCGAAAGCTTTTCGGAGGCATCGAGGTTCTTGTTGGCCCACTGGCCGCCCAGCGAGAGGTGCAGCGAATGGTTGCCGATCAACCGCTGCAAACGCGAAGCCTGGAGCGTGATCTTGTTGAAGTCACCCTGGGTGTTGCGCCCACTGGGACTCCGGTCAGCTTCATTGCTGAACGCATCGCGGATATCCAACCGCCCGCGGTACCACTCGCCAACACTGGCCCAATAACCGCCGCCGAGCAGAGTGTCGCGCCGATCCCAGGCCCAGCCCAGTTTCAAACCGGTGACGCGCTTTTGAGATGTGAGGTCCAGCGCGCGATAGCTGTCCTCGAGGCGCTTCATGTTCGCGCCCAGGTGTAGATACAGGTTCTGTCGGCGCGAGCGTATCAGCGGGTAGTTGAGCGTTGCCTCAAAAATGTCGGCGATACCGTAAGGATCGAGGTCGGCAAATTCGCCGCCGATTTGGTAGTCGACGTGCGCGAAGCTGATGCCGCCGCGTATACCTCTGGCACCCAGCGGCCCTTCGTAGGAAATACGCCCGACCGTGAGATTGGCGTTGTCGGAAATCATCAGCCGCGCATCGAGGCTGTCGCCCATACGAAAGGGGCTGGCCCAGCGCACGCTACCGCCGAAGCGGTAGCGACCCGTTTCCTTGAATCCCTGGTTGTCGGCATCGAGGCTGAAGATCCAGCGCCGCGCCGCACCCACCTCGACTGTGAGGTCAGTGGTGCCGGTCTGTACGCCTTCTTCGAGCCGCGAACTCACGATCACACCCGGCAGATCCGACAACAGCAGTATCACGCGCTCGTACAGCGGGCCGTTGAGCGCATGCCCGTTTTTCAGCGGCGCGAGGAAGGCGCGCACCACGGCTTCGGAAATGGGCGCATCGGGCGTGACGTTTACATTGATTCTGCCCAGGCGTCCCTCGATGACACTGATTTCGACCACGCCATCAACCACCGTCTGCACCGGTATTATCGCCTCCGCGAGAAAGTAGCCGTGTTCACGGTACTTTTCGCCGATACTCTGCGCAAGCGCTTCGAGATCGGAGAGCGTCACGTCGCGGTTCAGATAGCGTGCGACGAGCGCGTCGAGTTCGTCCCCAAGCACACGCACACCCTTCAGGTATACGCCGTTGAGGTGAAAGGTGGACGCCGGGGAGGAAGGCGCGGCAGGCATGGCCTGTGGCGTCTGCGCAGGCACGGCCGTCGGCGCGGAACGCGCGCAATCAGCGCAATCGCCCTGCGCGGGGGTGAGATTGATTTGCGCCTGCGAGGGGGCGGCAGCGACCGACAGAACAATCAGCGCCGCAAGGACGATGGGATGGGTGTAGGCATGCATTCTGTTTATCTCATTGCCCGGAAGAAACCGTCAGGCGCCAATCACCGATCAGGTTGAAGGGCGCCCAGAAAAAAGGATGCGCGGTTTGCGGCTGGCGCAGCACTGCGAGTTGGCCGGCCTGCATGGCGCGTTGAAGGTCATTGCCGGCGACGAGTTCGCGGTAGAGCACGCTCATCAGTGCCTCGGTTGCGTCATCCGAAACCGGCCACAACGAAGCAATCAGCGTAGAAACTCCCGCCGAAAGGAATACGCGCGGAAAACCGAGTACTTCGTCGCCACCTGCGACCCGGCCCAGGCCCGAATCGCAGGTCGACAGCGTAACCAGTGCGGTACCCCGTATTCGCATAGCGAGGACTTCGTGCGCTTCGAGGAAATCCTGCCTGTCACCCTCGTTGGCCAGCAGGATGCGCGAATACAGTGGATCTATCTGGTCTGCCTCGGCGTGCGCGGCAACGTGTACGATCGACATGCCGCCCATTACCTTGCGGAACTGAGCCTTGGTAGCCTGCGCGCCCATATAGAGCTGATTGTGCGGGAAGAACTGCGCGATTCGCCTGGCTTCGGTCTCGGCACCGGGCAGATCGTACTTCTCGGCGATGAGCGGGTTGCCAAAAACGGCCAGCTTCGCTTCCGCGCGCGGCGTGTGCTGTGCCAGATACATGGCGATACTCGCCGAGTGGGCCACCGAGACCGGGTGCATCTCGATCAGGTAGCGATCTTTGACGCGCAACGCCTGAAACGGCAGATAGTGCAGTGGCCCGTGCGGCACCACGATCAGCCGCTGGCCCTCGGTCAGGCCCAGCGGCTCGATCAACGCGGCGCCCAGCTTGTCGGCATTGGCAATGGCGGCGCGCTGCCCCCGCACTACCGTGTTGCGGAAGGTTTCGACCAGTTCATCGAGATCTTTGCGCTGGATATTGATGCTTTTCGATTCGATACCATCGGGGCTGATCATCCACACGATCAACCGGTCGGGCAAGGCGTGAAACTGCACCACACGCTCATCGGGCTTCAGCGCACGCTGCAGCGTGGACAGGCTAATGGCGCCGTCGGTGATGTTTTTGTTGAGCTGGGCGCGTCCACGCACCGAATCGAGCAGCGCGCGTGCGCGGCTGCGTTCGCTCAGCTCGAACGCACGGATCGCATCGCCCAGTTCGCTGTGGAGGCTGACCCCGCGGTCGAACACGTCTTGCAGGTCGGAAAAGAGACCCATCTTGAATTCTTCACTGCGAAAGCGCGCGCGCACCGCATCGACGTTGGCGAACGCGCGCGAAAATGCCTTGACCGCGCCCTGCTTGTCACCCAGCGCCAACTCCGCGCGCGCCACGCCGTCCCACGCCCAGAGGCTCGTGTAGCCGCCGTCGCTGCCACTGCCGCTTCGCGCGTCCAGCCGCAGGTAGGCTTCGCGCGCCTCTTGCGGTCTATTCTGCGCAAGCAGCAAGCCCGCCCGCGTGCGCTCCAGTTGTACGGCGAAAGCCGAGTCCTGGGGCGCCTTGAGGGTGCCGAGAATTTGCGCCGCACGTTCAACTTCCGGCGCGCTGCCCGACTGGATCAACGCATTGGCGAGCGACACCCGCACCAGCGGTGCGTAACGCTCTGAACTGTTCTCCAGCGCGGTTTCGTAGGTACCAATGGCGCCGGCATAATCGCCTCGGCGCGCCTGCACGTCGCCGATCACCTTGTTGGCGGGGCCGGCCACGACCCTGGGATCACGAGCAGGGTGGCGCAACGCCTCGCGCGCAAACCCGATGGCCTTTTCAAACTGGCCCACGTAGCTGAAGGCAATGGCCAGATCGCGGTTGGCCATCGCACGCAGGTTGGGATCATCGGTTCGCTCGGCCAGATGCAACGCCTTGCTGGCGGCACGGATACCCCGGCGGAATTCGCCCGCATCGGCCAGCGCAACCGCCTGGCTGCAATACTGGTAGCCGGAGAGCTTGACCGCATCCCGCATGTAGAGCGCCGCGCCCTCGGTGGTCAGGTCGAAGACGGTGTCGGTATCGGTCAACCGTGCCTGCGACTGACGCCTTTCTGCCGTTTCGGCATCGGGCGACGACTGCGCCAATGCTCCATGCGGCACAAACGACACCAACACCCATGCCGCGACCGGAACACCCTTGCGGAAGAAGCGCATGAACGACACCCATGCCGATTTTGCTGAGACTTGCATCTACTATTCTCCATTCCAGCAGGCAGCATCTCTGCCTGCGCATGAATCCTTCTTCGTTAGCAATCTAACTTTTTGATGCTGCATATAACTTCTTCAATGCTACAGGAGGTGAGGAAAGACATTCCATTTCCAATACGGCCTACGTCATAAGCAGTGTAACATATTCCATCGGTTATATTTTCCTTTCCCCCGTTCGACAGGATACTTATGTTGTTTTAATGTTTCCCTCTGGTGTTCTGGTGTTGGTGTATTAGGCAGAAAGCACGCAGAGACAATTTTCAGGCTTTTCCAGCCGTAAAAGCATGCCATAGGCGACTGGCTGTATATATTGATTCAATGAATCTCCAACTTCAGAATATATGGAGTATGAATGAACTGGCGAGCTAAAGTGGTATGGAGCGAAGGGATGCTGTTGCAACCGCAGCATCTCCAGCAAAGCGAACGCCACGCAGACCATGTGCGACATCTGTTGCTGCGCACGACGACACTTTACGGCTGGGGTTTTGCCGAACTCGAGATCGACACGGCCGCACTTGCATTGGGTCGGCTCGCGCTGGTGCGTGCGGTCGGCGTGTTCGGCGACGGCACGACATTCGAGATGCCGGAGGTCGATCCCCTGCCCGAACCCATCGAGGTGCCACCCGACGCGCGCAACGCGGTGTTTACGCTGGCGTTGCCGTTGCGCCGCGCGAGCGCGCGGGAGACCGATGCCGAGGACGACGAAAACGCGCGCAATGATGCGTTGGTGCGCCATCGGGCATTCGAGACTGACGTACCCGATTCCAACACCGCCGGCGAACGGAGTGCCATGGTGCAACTGGGCGCGCTGCACACCCGGCTGCTGCCCGCAGGCGAAACATGCGAGGCGTGGAGCACGCTGGGCGTGGCGCGCGTGGTGGAGCGCCGCGCCGACAACCAGGTAGTGCTGGACCGCACTTACATCCCGCCGCTACTGGATGTGGCCGCGCAGCCGCTGCCCCGGTCCTGGCTCGAAGAACTGGTCGGCCTGCTACGCCAGCGCGCCGATGCGCTGGCGGGCCGTCTCACTCAGGGCGGCACCGGCGGCGTGGCCGAGGTTGCCGATTTTCTCCTGCTTCAAACGGTCAACCGCCACGAGCCGGTATTCGCGCATCTGGTGCGCACAAGTGTGTTGCATCCGCAACACTTCTATGAACGCGCGCTGGCGCTTGCGGGCGATCTCGCCACTTTCCACAACAACCGCCGTGCAGCGCTCTTTCCGCCCTACGTGCACGACGATCTTTCGGCCAGCTTTCATCCGCTGATGGATGATCTGCGTCGCAGCCTGTCAGTGGTGCTGGAACAGTCGGCCATTCGCATCGACCTGCACGACCGCAAACACGGCATTCGCGTGGCGATCATCCCCGACGCGGAGCTTCGGCGTAACGCGAGCTTCGTGCTCGCAGTGCAGTCGCAGATGCCCGGCGAGGCGCTGCGCGCGCGCTTCTCGACACAGGTCAAGGTCGGCCCGGTCGAGCGCATCCGCGACTTGGTCAACCTCTCGCTGCCCGGCGTACCACTCGCGCCCATGCCCGTGGCGCCGCGCCAGATTCCCTACCACGCGGGCGCAAGCTACTTCGAGTTGGAAACGCACAACAGCGACCTGTGGCGCCAGATCGGCCAGTCCGGCGGCCTGGCCATGCACATCGCAGGTGATTTTCCGGGGCTTGAACTCGCCTTCTGGGCCATCCGTTCATGAGCACACAGGTTCCTTTCGCTGCGTTCGAATCGGAGCGCACCCTCATCAAACCCAAGCCGCGTACAGCCGGCGCCGCTGCGATAGCACCGACTGCGCCTGGCCCGGTCGGCGCACCCGCACCCAATTCGGCGCCCATCTCGATCGGCGAAATTGCGCTGCTCAATCCGTTGGTGTCGTGCGCCAGCCCGTTACTGCTGCTCACCGCCAAGCTGCGCAACCTGGTGCAGCCGCCCAATACAGCCGCCCTGCGCACCTCGACCGCCGAGGCAGTGCAGCAGTTCGACATCGCCGCGCGGCGTGCCGGTATCGACAACGAGACCGTAGTGGCCGCACGCTTCGTGCTGTGCGTAGCGATCGACGAGGCGGTTTCCAAAACGCCCTGGGGGGTGGCTGCAGGCTGGAGCGCGAAGAACCTGCTCGTGCAGTTCCACAACGAAGCCTCGGGCGGTGAAAGGGTGTTCCAGTTGCTTGCCCGGCTTGCGCAAGACGTACCCGCGCATCGCCCATTGCTGGAACTGATCTACTGCGTGCTCGCCCTCGGCTTCGAGGGCCGTTACCATGTCATCGACAATGGCCGCGCGCAACTCGATGCGGTACGCGCGCACCTGGCGGAACTGATCCGCAAGGATCGCGCGCCGCTGGAGCCGCAACTTTCGCCACACTGGCACGGCGAAAGAACGGGCGCGGCGCGCCTGCGCGACACCATGCCGCTGTGGATCATGGCAGTAGGCTTCGCGCTGCTGCTCGCACTGTCCTGGGCCGGCATGAGGTTGTGGCTCAACCACCGCTCCGATGCCGTCTACAGCGAGATTGCCGGTTTGTACGTCCCACAGCCGCAGCGGACGCTGCCTGCACCTGTGCCCGCCCCGAAGCCCCGGCTGGCGCGCTTCCTGGAACCCGATATCAAGGCGGGACTGATCATCGTCACCGATGAACCCAACCGCTCCACCGTGCGCCTGCGCGGCGACAGTTTCTTCGACTCGGGCAGCGCCGTACCCACAGCGGCCTCGATGCCGGTGCTTGCCCGCATCGGCGAGGCGCTTGCGCGAATGCAGGGCGAGGTGATCATCACCGGCCACTCCGACAACCAGCCGATCCGCTCACTGCGTTATCCCTCCAACTGGCATCTTTCGGCGGCACGCGCGCAGGCGGTGTTGGACGCACTCTCGACGCAGGTGCATCCGTCGCGCATGCGCGCCGACGGCAAGGCCGATGCCGAACCGATCTCCTCCAACAAAACGCCTACCCACCGCGCGCGCAACCGCCGGGTCGAGATCGTGCTGATAACCGGGAGCACGCAATGAAAAAATTCTTCGCATGGCTGGTGCATCCGGTTTTCCTCACACTGCTTGCGCTGGCGGTGTTCGGCCTGCTGGTCTGGTGGATCGGGCCGCTGGTGAAGGTCGGTGAGCTCGAACCGCTCGTCAGCGAATGGGCGCGCGCGCTCGTCATCGGCGTGGTCGTGCTGCTGGTGCTCATACGCTGGCTGTTGCGGCGCTGGCGCGCGAACAGGGCGAGCCAGCGCCTGGCCGACGGGCTGGTCAAATCGTCGCCGGCATCTCCGGGCAACGCTGCGTCCGGAACCCCCGAGCAGAAGGCGCTGTCCGATCGCTTCGCCGAAGCGGTAGCCACGCTCAGGAAGATGCATCTGACGCAAGCGGGCCGTAAACCTGGCTGGCGCGACTGGCTCTCACTGTCAAGCGGCAGCTACCTGTATGAATTACCGTGGTACCTGTTCATTGGCGCACCGGGCGCGGGCAAGACCACCGCACTGGTGAATTCGGGCCTGAACTTCCCGCTGGCCGAAAAATTCGGATCTGGCGCGATTCGCGGCATCGGCGGCACGCGCAACTGCGACTGGTGGTTCACCGACGAGGCGGTACTGATCGACACCGCCGGTCGCTACACCACGCAGGACAGCTACGCCCAGGAGGACAAGAGCGAGTGGGAGGGGTTTCTCGGCCTGCTCAAGAAGGCGCGTTCGCGCCGCCCGCTCAACGGCATATTCCTCACCGTAAGCGTTGCCGACTTGCTCGGGCAGAACACCGAGCAACGCACGACGCTGGCTGCCGCCATGCGCATGCGCCTGCTCGAACTGGATGAGAAGCTCGCCACACGGCTGCCGGTCTATGTGCTGATCACCAAGGCCGACCTGCTGCACGGTTTCACCGATTACTTCGCCGATCTCGGCAAGGAGCAACGCGCACAGGTCTTCGGTTTCACGCTGTCGGCAGCCGAAAGCGAGCACATCGCCGGGCAGAAGCTCACAGCGGCCTTTCAGCGCGAATTTGCGCTGTTGCGCCAGCGCCTGAACGACGGCCTGATCGAGCGTATGCAGCAAGAAACCGACGGCACGCGCCGTAGCGCAATCTTCGGCTTTCCAGCACAGTTCGGCGTGCTGGAACCCATACTGGGCGAGTTGCTCGACCAGGTGTTCACCGGCTCGCGCTTCGTCCAGCCGCCCTGGGTGCGCGGCGTGTATTTCACCAGCGGCACGCAGGAAGGCAGCCCGATCGACCGCGTGATGGGCAGCCTCGCACGCAGCTTCGGGCTGGAGCGCGCCCTGCTGCCACAGCAACAGGGCAATGCACACAGCTACTTCCTCAGCACGTTGCTGCGCGAGGTGGTGTTCTCCGAGGCGCGGCTGGCGGGTAGCGACCTCCGACTCGAACGCCGCCGCCATGTGTTGCGCGTAGCCTCCGTTGCCGCGATGGCGCTGTTTTCTGCGGGGCTGATCGCCGCCTGGTGTCTGAGCCTCATTCACAATGTCGATTACCTGACATCGGTCGAAGCGCGCATCGGCACCGCGCGCCAAACGCTGGACGCGCTACCCGCCCAGAGCGGTTCAATCGTTTTCGTGGCCTCGCAGCTCCAGGAGTTGGGACATCTATGGCGCACGCCGGAAAACCACGAGGGCGCGCCACCCCTGTCGATGACCCTGGGATTGTATCAGGGCGGCAAGCTCCAGGCTGCCGCCGCGCTCGTACATCAGCGCGCACTGGCCGAAGTGTTTCTACCGAAGCTGGATCAGCGTCTGGAAATGCAGTTGCGCACAGCGAGCAAAACCGACCTCGAATTCAGCTACGAGGCGCTCAAAAGCTACCTGATGCTGCACCAGAGCCAGCATTTCGACGCCAAGGCTCTCAAGGCATGGATCACGTTCGACTGGGAACGCAGCCTGGACCGCAGCATTTCACAGGAGCAGCGCGCCACGCTCGAGGATCAGCTCGATATGCTGCTCGCCCAGGGCGCCCCACAAGCGGTGCTGCCGATGGACGAGAATCTGGTGCGCAGCGTTCGTGCGCTACTCTCCAGTTACCCGCTGGAGGCGCGCATTTTCAACCGCTTGCAACGCGAACGAACCGGCAGCGACCTCCCGGAATTCAGCATCGTGAAGGCCGCCGGCCCCTCGGCGCCGCTGGTGTTCGAACGCACCAGCGGCAAGCCGCTGACCGAAGGCATACCGGGCTTGTTTACCGTCAATGGGTACCGCAAGCGCTTCCTGGCTGCTGCGGTGCGCCTTTCCAACGTGATGGCGCTGGAGGAACCCTGGGTGCTCGGTCTGGATCGCAGTCTGGCCGGTCGCATGCAGGACATCGCCACACTGGACGCACTCACCGACCGCGTGCGCCGCCTCTACCTCAATGAATACGTCAAGCGCTGGGACGCACTACTGGCCGATGTACGCCTGGTGCCCATCGAGAATTTGGCGCGCAGCATCGAAATCGCGCGTATCCTCTCCGATGTCGACTCGCCACTGGGCAATTTTCTGCGCGCAGTGGTCAAGGAAACCTCACTGATCCCGCCCGAGGACGAAGAAACCGTGGTGGACAAAGCCGCCGACATGGTGAGCCACACGCGCAAGGAACTGGAAAACCTGTTCGGCGGCAACGCCCCGGCGCGGGTCGCGCCTGGCCGTCCAGTGGAGGCCATCGTGGACGATCACTTTGCCCTGCTGCGCCGCTTTGTGCAGGGGGCCGGGCCGGGACAAACGACGCCGCTGGACGAGGCGCTCAAACTCTTCAACGAGGTCTACGTTTTCCTCATCGCGGTGGATACGGCCGCCGGCGCCCGTGGCGAGCCGCCGCCGGGCAACGTAGCGGGTCGTCTCAAGTCAGACGCGGGCCGTCTCCCCAAACCAGTACGCGGCATGATCGAGACGTTGAGCCAGTCCGGCATGAAGCAGGCTCATATTATCGAGCGCGAAGGCCTGAGCCATGACTTGCACCCCGTGACCGACTTCTGCCGCCGTGCGATCAATGGGCGCTACCCGCTCGTGAGCACGAGTCCGCACGAAGTGCAGCCGGAAGACTTCGGCCAGTTCTTTGCCCCCGGCGGACTGATGGACGACTTCTTCCAGAAGCGCCTTGCCGCGCTGGTAGATACCAGCGCCCGGCCCTGGCGCTACAAGCCGGCAGCCGACGGGCAGATGCCCACCAGCAACAAAGCGCTTGCACAGTTCGAGCGCGCAGCGCGCATCCGCGATATCTTCTTCCGAGGCGGCGGGCGCGTTCCGTCGATCCGGTTCGACTTCAAGCCAATGGAGATGGACTCCAGCATCATCCAATTCATTCTCGACATCGACGGTCAAATCGTGAGGTACTCCCATGGCCGGGTGATGTCGATGGCGGCGCAATGGCCTGGCCCCAAGGGCAGCAACCAGGTGCAGATGCAAATCACTCCACCCTCTCCCTCCGGCAACTCCAGCATAGCGGTCGATGGCCCCTGGGCGCTCCTTCGCCTGTTCGACAAGGGGCAGTTCAAAGCGTCTGGTTTACCCGAGCGGTTCTTCATCACCTTTACCATCGACAATCGCAACACGAGCCTGGAGGTCACGGCCAACAGCGTGCAACACCCGGTTCAGTTGCGCGAATTGCGCGAGTTTTCGTGCCCGGAGGGGTTGTAATGATACCGAGCGGCAAAGACGCGCTGCCCGGCTGGTTCGGCAAGCTGCCGGGCATGGGCGACTTCGCCCACCGACGCCTGCCTGCGCTCTTTCGCCAGGGCTGGGACGACTGGTTGCACGAGAGTCTGGCAGGGCTGCGCGGGCGTCACGCCGATGACTGGACCGTGCATTACCTTGGAAGTCCGCTATGGTGCTTCGCGCTTGGCCCGGATACGGTTGACGCAACGGCGTGGATCGGTACGCTGATGCCCTCGGTTGATAGCGCGGGCCGCTACTTTCCCTTGACGCTGGCGCGCCGATTCGATACCGGTCTCGACATCACCGCCTGGTGGGCATGTGCAGCTCACATCGCACTCGATGCGCTCGATGCCGATCTCGACGCCGAGCGTTTCGAGGCCCTGCTTGCGCGGCGCTTCGACGAAATGGAGGTGTCCGGCGAAGATGCTCCGCCGCCTGCCGGACAATCGTCGTGGCACGCCGAACTCAAGAACGGCACGACCCTGCGGCTCACGCATACAGGCCTGCCGCGCGGCGCGCGGTTCGACGCACTGTTCGGTTTCGTGCCGGAGCCGTTGGAACTGTTGCCATGAATGACATCGCACCCGAACAACCGACCAACGACAATGACTGTACCCGCATAATCAGCACATCAGACGCGCCCGGCGACGGTGACATGATGTCTGTACCGATGCTGCCCGGCGATATCCAAGAGGAAATGGACAGCAATGTCCCCGTGCTGCCGATGGGTACCCGCCTGGGCGAGTTCGAGATCACAGCGCTCATCGGCCAGGGCGGCTTTGGCGTGGTCTATGAGGCGCGCGATCATGCGCTCGAACGCACGGTGGCGATCAAGGAATACCTGCCCGTCTCGCTCTCCACGCGCCAACGCGACGGCACGCTGCGCCCGCTTTTGCGGTGCCAGCGCGAAACGTTCGAGCTGGGCATGAACAGCTTCATCAACGAAGCGCGCCTGCTGGCGCAGTTCGATCACCCTTCCCTGTTGAAGGTTTACCGCTTCTGGCAGGAGCGCGGTACCGCTTACATGGTGATGCCGTACTACCGGGGCCCGACCTTGCGGCAGGCGCTCGACACAATGCCGGGCCGCGCGGATGAGTCCCTGCTGCTGTCGATCATTGAAGACCTCACGCAAGCCATCGCGGTGATGCACCGCGCCAACTGCTACCACCGCGACATCGCGCCCGACAACATCCTCCTGCTCGAAGGCTCGGGCCGCCCGGTGCTGCTGGATTTCGGCGCAGCGCGCCGCGTCATCATCAACACGACGCAGGACATCACGGCGATCCTCAAACCCGGCTATGCGCCGATCGAGCAGTACGCGAAAACGCCCGATACGCCGCAGGGCGCCTGGACCGACATTTACGCGCTGGCGGCAGTGCTGCACATTGCCATTACCGGTTATAAACCGCCGCCCTCGATCGAGCGCGTGCTGACCGACAGCTATATGCCGCTGGCCACCAATGCGCAGCTTCAACGACGGTTCGGAACGCAACTGCTGGCGGCGATCGATGCCGGCCTGGCGGTGCGGCCCGAGGCGCGCCCGCAATCGGTGGCGGCATTCCGCAAGCTGCTCGGCCTGGACGAAGATGCCACGGTCACGGCTCAACGTACCGAGCAGGTTTCCTCATTCGCCAGCGGAAAAAACATAGCGCCCGCGCCGGGCGACAAGAAAAACACGCTCCGTGCGACGATGGCAACCGTCCTGGCGCTGCTCGCACTTGCAGCCGGCCTCGCCTGGTGGATGTGGAGGGGCGAAGAGTCCCCGGTGGCCGAGGCGTTACCGCCGCACCTATTGCCGGTGGAAGGATCCGCTCCCGGGCAGGCCGACGATGCACCGCAACCGCCGCCGCGCACCCCGGCTGAATCCCTTGCCGCATTGGCCCACGGCGCCACAAGCGGGTTCGTCGTGAAAGCGATACCACACAAGCAGGACGTGCGCGTGGGCCAGGACGAACTCAGCTTTGAAATTCGTTCCAGCCGCGCGGGCTACGTCTATGTCTACCTGCTGTCGAGCAATGGCGAGTTATTGCTGCTCTTTCCGAACCTGCTGGACGGACACAACCGGATCTTCCCAAATCAACCGCTCACGCTGCCGCGTGCTGCCTGGCCGCTGGAAGCGGCGGGGCCTCCCGGCGTCAACCGCTTCGCGGTGCTTGTGAGCGAGCACGAGCGGGATTTCAGCAACAGCGGCTTGCGCAGCATTGATGTTTTTTCCGAGTTTTCACTGCCGGTACTGAGCGCGCTCGAAGCCGTGCGTGGTAGCGACCCGACCCCGCTGCTGGGTAAACCGGTATGCCCACAGGATACACCCTGCCAAAATATATATGGCGTAAGTATGTTTGAGATTGTCGAGAGGTAATACGATAATGAGCAGGAGCCGCATCATGAAGTCATTGACCCAAGGAAACCACATCATGAAATCGCCTTCTTTCCTCCTGAGTGCACTGGCATCGGCGCTTTTGACAGGATGTATCATTACGCCCTCCGAACAACCGCTCACCGAGGCGGACCCTGCTTCGGTAGCCGAGCTGCCTGCCCAGGCTACGGAAGCCCCATACTCGCCGACGCAACACCCCGACGCGCCAGTAAACGCCAGCATCGCGGGACAGACGCGCACCTTCGTCACGGAAACGGCGAGCTACACCCTGTCCGGTTTCGAGTCTGTGCCGGGCTGGCAGCAAGACGATTTATCGCAGAGTTGGCCGCCCTTCCTTTCAAGCTGCCGGATTCTCGCCAATCGCAACGAGTCATGGCGTCAGATCTGCGCCTCCGCGCGCGAGGTCGATGGAAAGGACAACGCGGCAGTCCGGGACTTTTTCGAGCGCGAGTTCTCGGCCTATCAGATCCGCGATGACGACCACCGCCCCGATGGCGTGATCACAGGCTACTTCGAACCCGAGATCGCGGGCAGTCGCAAGTACCAGCCGCCCTTCATCTATCCGGTCTATGGACAGCCGAGCGACATGTTCTTCCTCAACACGAGCAAACTTCCGGTTCGCAAAGGCGTTGTCGCCGCACGGGTACAGGGACGCAAGGTGCTGGTACAGTCCGGCCCGGCCCGCGGCAAGGGTGTGTACGAGCTAGACCTCTCGCAAATCCTGAACATTTCATCAGAACGCAAGGTACGCCTGCGCATCGAAGGCCAGCGCCTGCTGCCCTACTACACGCGCCAGGAAATCGAGGCGCGCGGCGCCCCCAACGCGCGCGTGCTGGCGTTCGTCAGCAGCGCGAAGGCACTCTATGAAATGCAGATCCAGGGATCGGGCCGGATCCGCTTTCCCGACGGCGCCATCCTCCGTTTGGGGTATGCCGAACAGAATGGCCATCCGTTCCGCCCGATGCTGGCCGTGAGTACCAAGGTGCGCACGCGCGGCGGCGAGATCGAACTCGAAATCGACGATGGCGATGAAGAAGGCGTGGACACCACCGAGGTACGGGTGCGCGGCTTCAAGCTCGCGCTGCCGGCCACGAGTGGTCCGGTCGCGGTGCCCGGACAGCGCATCGCCGGCGTGGCCGGTTCCGGCATCACCGACCCGAGCTATGTGTTCTTCAATGTAATCACCGGCAACACCGCCGGCCCGATAGGCGCCATGGGCGTACCGCTACAGCCGGGACGTTCGATCGCGGTCGATCCGCGCAGCACGCCGCTTGGATATCCGGTGTTCGTTTCCACCCAGTTGCCCGGCAAGAATGGGCCGCTGCAGCAACTGACTGTCGCCCAGGACACGGGCGGCTCCATTCGCGGCGCGGTGCGAGCCGACTACTTCTTCGGCAACGGGGAGCAGGCCGCGCAACAGGCGCGCCGCATGAAGCAGCGCGGCCAGCTCTGGGTCCTGCTGCCGCGCGGCCAGGTCGTCGCCACTCCTGAACCGGGCGCCCCCCTTATGCGCGGCGGAGTCGCAGGCAGCGAGCTACCCCAGTGCCTGGTATCTGACGAAGATAGCTGCGCCAACGATTGAACCCCGAGGAAAATACGATGGAAAACACACACGGCATAATGCCGGAGGGCTTTTTTGACGCCGACAAGTTCTTGCCTATTGTCGAGCGACTCATTCGCAACAATGCCTGCGTTACAAGAGATGATCACAATCGAAGCACATTCGATGTTGTCAACAGACGAAGCCTAAACCTATCGTTGGGGATCAAAGATGGAGGCGCCTGGATTGCGGGCGGAAGCTTACAAACATCAGAGACGGACGGAACTCCCCCTCTCGAAGCCGTAGGCTACATACTGATCAGCGGTAAGAGACTCGGCGTAAAAAAGCCGAGTTTCAGCCAACTGCTCGTGGTACGCAAGGGCGACAGATACGGTGCCAAGATCGCCACTCTACTCAACAAAGATATTAAAAGCACCCTCAGTGAGGTGCATCTCAAGTACTGTGTAAATTATGGAGAAGCAACTTCCTCCTGGTACAAAGTTGCCGTTGAGGAGGCGCGCCTCACGAGTTTTTCCATATTGAGCTTCAATGACGCTCCTTACGAAGTTATGACATTTTCCTACGCAAAACAGATCGAAATCACAACGTCGGATAATATAATAGCCACTTTTGACTTAACCGACGACTCACCGAAATCATGAACGACCACGATCCCGCCGAACTGCTACGCCGCGCCGACCCCGCCGCTGCGCTGGCCGCCTTGACCGAGCAGGTGCGCGCGCACCCATCCGACTTCAAGCTGCGCGTCTTTCTCGCGCAGTTGTTGTGCGTGCTCGGTCAATGGGAACGCGCCCTGAACCAGCTTGGAGTCGCTGCCGAGCTCGACGCGCTGGCCGTGCCGATGAAGCAGGTCTATGGCGATGCAGTGCGCGGTGAAGGTTTGCGCGCCGCAGTCTTCGCCGGCAAAGACACACCGATGGTGTTTGGCCAGTCCGATCAATGGTTGGCGCTGCTGATCGAATCGCTGCTGCAACGCGGCAAGGGCGAAGGCGAGGCTGCCGAACGGCTGCGCGCGCGCGCCTTCGAGGAAGCCCCCGCAACCGCCGGGCGCATCGACGGCACGCCCTTCGCATGGCTGGCCGATGCCGACATGCGCCTGGGCCCGGTGCTGGAGGCTTATGTGAACGGACGCTACTACTGGATTCCATTCGCGCGCATGGCGCGGGTGCGCATCGAGCCGCCCAAGGATTTGCGCGACGGCATCTGGATGCCCGCGCACCTGGATTTCGAGAACGGCGGCAAAAGCCTCGCGCTGATTCCCACGCGCTACGAAGGCAGTGAGTACAGCGCCGACGGCGCGGTACAACTCTCGCGCAAGACCGAATGGCGCGAACTTGCGCCCGAGGTCTGGGCCGGTAACGGCCAGCGCGTATTCAGCAGCGACGCAGGCGAACACCCATTGATGGACGTGCGCGAGATCGTCTTCGACACGCCGCAACCCATATCACCGCCTGGACACGCCAATGGCTGATCTGGGAGTCCAGGAACGCCTGCAGCCCGCGCTACTCGACCGCCTGGTGGACGATGCTCCGTACCAGCGGCGTGAGAGTGACGCAGAGCGCGTTCTCACGCATCAGGCGTTGCGTGCGGCGGTATTGCGCGACCTGAGCTGGCTTTTCAATGCCACGAACATGGGCCTGGACAGCAAACGCCATCCGAACGCGGCGCGCTCCGTGCTCAATTACGGATTGCCTGCCCTGTCCGGCCAGTTCGCCACCTCGCTACACCATGTCGGCCTGAAACAGGCGCTCAAGAATGCAATCTTGCAGTTCGAGCCGCGCATCCTGTCTCATAGCCTCGAGGTCGAACTCGTCATGGAAGGCAGCGTCCTCGATTCGCACAACTGCATCGGGCTGCATATCCGGGGCATGTTATGGGCGCAACCGGTGCCGCTGGAATTCCTGCTGCGCAGCCGCATCGACCTCGAAGAAGGGCGCATCGAAATCGAAGAAATGGGAGTGCATTGAGCCAATGGACCCGCGCCTTCTCGATCTCTACGAACAGGAACTGCGCTATTTCCGCGAAAGCAGCGATGAGTTCGCGCGCGCCTACCCGAAGATCGCCGCGCGCCTGGGAGTCGTCGACGTAGCGGAGGTGGCCGACCCCTACATCGAGCGGCTGATCGAGGCCACCGCCTTTCTTTCCGCGCGCGTGGCGCTCAAGCTCGACGCCGAATATCCATTTTTCACCGGCCACCTGCTGGACATCGTTTATCCGCACTTTCTCGCGCCCACGCCCGCGATGGTGGTACTGGCCTTCGAGCCCGATCTGCAAGACAGCAACAAGCTCGCTACCGGCCCCACCGTGCCGCGCGACAGCGTCCTGCGCGCAAAGCAAGCCGCAGGGCAGGACACATATTGCGAATTCCACACCGCCAGCGCGCTACGGCTGTGGCCGATCGAAATCACGCGCGCCAAGTACTTCAGCTATGCGCCGGACCTGCCGCTCGCGCTGCACCCCCGCGCGCGCGAAATCCGCGGCGGCCTGCGCATCGGCATCCGCGCAGGCGCGGACCTGACGTTCGCGCAGATTGCGATGGACGAGTTGGTGCTGCACTTCGGCGGCGTGCTCGATATCGCCTGGCAACTGCACGAATGCGTACTCGGCGATCCGATCGGCGTGCTGGTGCTGCCCGCAGGCAAGGGCGAACAGGCGCGCAGCCTGCCCGCAAGCGCGATTCAGGCGATGGGCTTCGAGGACGACGAATCGCTGTTGCCCCAGACCGCTGCCGGCTTCTCGGGTTTCCGCCTGATGCAGGAATACTTCGCCTTCCCGGAGCGCTTCCAGTTTGCCCGCATAACGGGCCTGGCGCCGCTCCTGGCGCAAATGCCCGTGACCGAAATCGAAGTGGTGCTGCTGTTCTCGCGCGGCGACGCGGCACTCGAAAAACTGGTCAGCGCCGACAACGTGCTGCTGCACTGTGTAAACGCAATCAATCTCTTTCCCAAGCGCCTGGACCGCGTACCCATCAGCGAAAGCGTAAACGACTTCCATCTGGTACCCGACCGCACGCGGCCAATGGACTACGAGGTGTACAGCGTGACCAGTGTCGTCGGCCACAGCGCATCGGCTGCGGACACGACAGCCCAAGGCATGAGCGAACAGCGCTTTCACCCTTTCTATGCCGCTTTCCACGACGCGCGCCACCCACACCCGGCCTACTACACCACCACACGCGAATCGCGCGTGCTGTCCCGGCACCAACACAGCGAAGGCACGCGCAGCAGCCATATCGGCTCAGAACTGTACATGCAACTCGTCGACGCGCAACAGGCGCCTTTCCCCGACAAACTGCTCCAGCTTTCGGTAAGTGCGCTGTGCACCAACCGCGACCTGCCGCTGTTACTGCCGCTCGGAGGCAAGAACGACTTCGATTGCGTCGACACGCACCCGGTGCGGCGCGTGCGTACGGTGCGCGGACCTTCGCGGCCCATCTCGCCGGTCATCTCGCAGGGGCTTGGCTGGCGCGTGCTGGATCACCTTGCGCTCAACTACCTCTCGCTGGCCGACTCGACCCCCGCCGAGGGCGCGGCTGCGCTACGCGAGTTGCTCACGCTGTATGCCACGCACGCCGACGCCTCGCGTCTGGCGCTGGTGCGCGGGCTGCTCTCGGTGCGCACGCGGGCGCTGACGCGGCGGCTACCGCTGGCCGGGCCGATCGCCTTCGGGCGCGGGCTGGAAGTGCAACTCGAAATCGACCGCAACGCCTTCCACGGCCATAGCGCCTTTCTGTTCGGCGCGGTGCTTGCACGCTTCCTTGCGCGGCACGTGGAACTCAATCATTTCGTCGAGACGGTGCTGGTCGCCGCCGGGCAGGGCGAAATCATGCGCTGGAGACCGCTGTGCGGGACACGCCCGATCCTGTAAATGCCCCGCCCGTCAACGGGGCTGTGGCCGTGGCCGCACGCATCGCCCAGGAGGCGGCGGCGCCCTGGGCTTTCGACTACTTCGCGCTGATGCGTCGCCTCGAAGTCATCGCGCACGATACGCCACGATGGGGCCATGCGTTACGACCCGCAGCCGAGCCGCTACGCATCGGGCAGGAGCCTTCGCTGGCCTTCGCACCGGCGGTTTTCAGCCGTTTCGACCTCGCGACGAGTCGGCCACGGCTACGCCAGCAGTTTTTCGGCTATCTCGGCCCCAATGGGCCGCTGCCGATCCACCTGAGCGACTTCATCCGCGAGCGCACGCTCAACCACAACGACCCGACCTGGCTGGCCTTTCTCGACACCTTCTTGCACCGCTTCTCGCTGTTCCTGTACCGCGCCTGGGCACAGGCGCGTCCGGCAGTAAGCATGGACCGGCCCGGCGAAGACCGCTTCCGCAGCCAGATCGGCAGCCTGATCGGGATTGGCGGCCCCGCGCGTCAACACCGCGACGCGGTGCATGACGACGCGCGCCTGCACTTCGCGGGGCATCTCGCACGCCGCGTGCGCAATGCCGAAAGCGTGGAATCGGTGCTGCGCACCTACTTTGCCGCGCCGGTGCGGCTCGAACCCTGGGTCGGTCACTGGATACGACCATCGGCTGAAGATCTCACGTACCTGCGCTCGAACGGTGCCGAAATCGACCGCGATGCCGCGCGGCGTCTCGGGTGCGGCGCGCTGCTCGGCACACGGGTATGGGTCCGCCAGCACCGCGTGCGGCTACACATCGGCCCGCTGTCCCTTGCGCGCTACCTCGATTTCCTGCCCACGGGCCGCGCCCGTGGGCCGCTGCGGCGCTGGATGCAGCAACTCACCGGCGACGAACTGGCCTGGGACGCGCAACTCGTGCTGCACAAGGACGAAGTGCCGCCCACGCGTCTGGGCGCGCGCACAGGCAACTCACCACGCCTGGGCTGGATTTCATGGCTCGGCACTTGCCCCCGCACCCGCAACGCCGAAGACGTTCGCATCTACGACACGCAATGCGAGCAACTTTCACGGGAGTCCACATGAGCGAAATCCACCGCGTCGTGCTGGACGTGAAGAACGGCGGTTTTACTTATGCCTTTGATTGAGTCCATATCATGATCGACGAACAACACTTCCACATCCAGCTTGACGTCCAGATGATCCGGGGGATGCCGCCGTCGCAGCCGCTTCAGGTTTGTTTCGACTCCTCTGGCGGCACGATTGGCCGTGCCGCGACCAACGCGCTGGTACTCAACGACTCCGATCGCACGGTTTCGCGCGTGCACGCACAGGTGGTGTGCCGCGAGGGGCGCTACTACATCATCGACCGCGGCAGCAATCCACTACAGTGCAATGGCCGTACGCTCGGCGCGGGCAACGAGTCGCCCCTCAGCGATGGCGACCAATTGACGATCGGCAGCTACGAACTGGTCGTTCGGGCGCTGGCCGACACGACAGCCTCATCCGCCGCAGGCAGCTCCGCGCGATCGGCCTCAACCGTTGCCAACGGCCTTTACGATCCTTTTTCCAATCTGCTGGCCGGGCTCGGAACGCCACCGGCAGCGTCCGCTGCGCCTGAATCCGTGGCTTTACCCGAAAGCATGGCGCCCCCTCCTCTTGACGATCTGCTCGCCCCCCCGCCCACACCCGCTACGCCGCTCGGTCTCGACCCACAGCCGTCAAGAAACCCAGGCGCGTTGGACGATTTCTGCGACATCATCGCGCCTGCCGCCCAAAACACGCCTAGCATCGACAGCCTGTTCAGCAACGGATTGGGAGACGATTCGCTTGCGCTCTCGCCGCTGGCCGCTCTCATGGGAGGTACTGCGCCTCTCGCGAGAGCGTCCAACAGTGATCATCTGCCCGTCGGGCAGTTCGCCTTCGTACCGCCGGTCGCCATCGACACCGCGCCTGCCGCCGCCCCACCCGCGCCCATTCCGCCAACACCTCCTGCCGTGGCGCAAGCCACTCCTCCTCCCACAGTCACCACGCCGCGTGCGGACAACGATGTCCTGCTGGCCGCCCTTCTGCGCGGTCTGCGCGAACTGCGCAATCCGCCCGAAGCACTGACACCAGGGTTGATGGAGCGTATCGGCACGCTGCTGCACGACGCCGTTCAGGGCACGCTGCAACTGCTGCTCACACGCCTGGAACTCAAGCGCGAACTGCGTGCTGAAGTCACCATGATCGCCTCGCAGGCCAACAATCCGCTCAAGTTTTCACCCACCGTCGAAGTCGCGCTAGCCCACCTGCTCGGCCCCGGCATGCGCGGCTTCATGCCAGCCGGCGAATCCGTGCGCGACGCCTTCAACGACTTGCGTGCGCATCAATTCGGCATCATGGTCGGTATACGTGCCGCGCTGGCGCAGTTGATCGCACGCTTCACACCCGACGAACTGAAAAAGAAAATCGTCGCCAAATCGGCGCTCGACAGCCTTTTCGTCGCCCGTCGCAAGGCCAAACTGTGGGACCAGTTCGTGCAGATCTATGCCGAGATCGCCGCCGAGGCCGAAGATGACTTCCACAGCGTCTTCGGCAAGGCTTTCACGCAAGCCTACGAAGAGCAGATGGCGCGGATCAAGCCTAAAAACAGCGGTCGACCGCTTGCTATGTCATGAGAACCCGCTTGAGCATTCACTCTCCGAATCTCGATTACCCTTACCGCCCGGATGAGAATGCTTCGCATCAGGATAAGAGATAAGACGCGCATGGAAGTCGAAATCGTCAGCTTCACCTGCCAGGGCAACCGCAACTGCAACGAAGATGTCCTGGGCCAGTGGAACGATGGCCGCTTCGTGGCCTGCCTGGTGGCCGACGGTGCGGGCGGCCACGGCGGCGGCGGTGTGGCCGCCGCCATTGCACGCAGCAGCGTACTCGGCGGCTTTGCCACATCGCCGGGGCTGGACGCCGACAACCTGCGCCGCCTGCTCAAACAAGCCAACCTGGATGTGGTTGCGCGCCAGGCCGAAGGTGGCCGACTCGTGGCCATGCACTCGACCATCGTGCTGGCCGCGCTCGATCTGTACGAAAATGAATTTGCCTGGGCGCACGTCGGCGACAGCCGTGCCTACCTGTTTCGCGGCGGCGCGCTGGCCCGCCGCACCACCGACCACAGCGTAGTGCAGCAGATGGTCAACGGCGGCCTGCTCGACGAAGAAACCGCACGGTTGCATCCACAACACAGCGTACTCATGTCGGCACTTGGCTTACGGAACGAACACGAGCTCAACATCACCGTGTCCGAGTGCGTATCACTGCAAGAAGGCGATGCGCTGTTGCTGTGCAGCGACGGCGTGTGGGGATCCCTGGGCGATGCCTGCCTGCTGCAAACGTTGCAATCCTCCAACAACCCGAAACAGTGGATCGAACAAATCGACGCCCAGGTGCGCGCCTGCACCAAATCCGATCAGGACAACTACACCGCCATAGCCCTATGGGTACGCCCGGAACACATGAAAGAGCAGGAAGAAGTTACGCGGCTACAGTCATAAGCGGTTGCGACAGGTGCAGCCCGGCAAACCAGCGGTAAGCGGTACGCAGCAGGTCGTATTCGATGTGCGGCGCCGATTGCCGTTCGGCGCAGATGAAAAACAGCGCCTGGGGCATCGCCTGCAGCAGTCATTTCGGGGAACTGCCTGGCCCTCTCATACGACATACAACATAAGGCGTATTTACTCCCTTTTCGCGCGACAGCACTATATCGGGAACTTGTACTCCCTTATCCCGGAAGAGACATATGAATCGACTACTGCTCGCGCACACCACTCTCGGAGAAGCCTGGCGGGCGTTCCGCCTGCAAGGTAGTGAAGAGCTTTCCGGTTTGTACGAATTCCGCCTCGAACTCAAATCAGATGACCCCGGCATCGACATACAGTCCAGGATCGGGGAGGTATGCGCAGTAGAGTGCAAAGCCGATTCCTCCCTTACCCGCTACTTCTCCGGGCACGTCATCGGCGCGGCGGCCAGGGGCGAGTCGAGCGGACATTGGCTCTACGAACTGCGGATTGCGCCAAAGCTGTGGTTCGCCTCGCGGCGCGCCGATTTCAGGATATTCCAAGACCAGACAGTGCAGGCCATTGCCGACCAGATTTTGCAGCAAAACGCCATCAGCTACAAATGGTGCCTGCAAAACAGCTACAAGACCTGGGAATACGTCGTCCAGTACGGCGAGACCGACCTCGCGTTCCTCCTGCGGCTATTCGGGCACGAAGGCATCTATTTCTGGTTCGAGCATGGCAAGGACGGCGAGACACTGATTCTTGGGGATCATTTCAGCGCCCATGAACCATTTGCCGGTTACGAGACCCTCCCTTACTACCCGCCAAGCGTCTCGCATCTCGATGAAGACCACTTCAACGCCTGGCACGCCAGCCGCACCGCCGAACCGGGCATATTCACGCACACCAATTACGATTTCATGTCCCCCTCCATGGATCTCACGACAGCATCCGCCGACTCGCGCGGTTGCCTCAAAAATCACGAGATATTCGCCTACCCCGGAACCTATACCAGGTTGGAACCGGAGCACGGACAGAAATACGCTATGGCACGGCTCCAGGGGTTGCAAACCGGGCAGAACGTCATCGTGCTCGAAGGGCCGGTACGCGGCGCTGTCCCCGGTTGCTGCTTTTCGCTCGAGAAGCACCCTGTACAGAGCCTGAACCGCAAATTCCTCATCACCCAAGCCGAATACCGTGTCCAGAGCAACGACGAGAAAGGAGCCACTTTTTACGCCAAAGTGTCGGCAATGCCTGACGACCAGCAATACCGCGCCTCTCGGGAAAGCTTCGAGATGCCACGCGCGCATGGTCCGGACACTGCCGTGGTCGTCGGTCCGAAGGGTGATGAAATACACACCGATAAACATGGCCGCGTGAAAGTTCACTTCCATTGGGATCGCTACGGCGAAAGAGACGGAAACGACTCCTGCTGGATTCGGGTTGCGCACCAGTGGGCGGGAAAGAATTTCGGCAGCATCCACATCCCGCGTATCGGCCAGGAAGTGATCGTCGATTACGAACACGGCAACCCGGAACGCCCGATCATCACCGGCCGCGTCTATAACGCCGAACAGATGCCCCCGTGGGATCTGCCAGCGAACAAAACCCAATCGGGCATCCTGACCCGCACCTCCCCCGAGGGTACGCCCAGCAACTTCAACGAGCTGCGCTTCGAGGACGCCAAAGGCAAGGAAAATGTCTGGCTGCACGCCGAGCGCAACCAGGACATCAAAGTCAAGGTCGATGAAACGCATTGGGTCGGGAATAGTCGTAAAAAGATCATCGGCGAAAGCATGAAGGAGGGCGACAAAAACGCCGGAAACGAAGAGACGACCATTTTCGGAAGCCGCATCGAAACCGTCCACAAGGATGAAACGATCACCGTTATAGAAAACCGCACCGAGACCGTCCACAAGGATGAAACGATCACCGTTATAGGAAACCGCTCTGAGACCGTCGATAAGGATGAAACGATCACCGTTATAGGAAACCGCACTGAGACCGTCAAAGGTAGTGAAAGCACCACGATTCATGGACATGGCCGGTACCAGCACGTCAAGTGCATTGAAGTCAACACAACGGGCGGGTGCAAGATAGACTTCGTCGGTGGGGTCAATCTCGACAACGTGGGTGGCGCTCGCCTAAGCGGTATTGGAGGAGCGTGGGTAAACGGTATTGGAGGGTACTACATCCTCTACGTCGGGATGGGAATGACAACTGTTGTTGCCAAAAACCAAACTACCGAGGTTAAGGGGGATAGGACTATTGGAGTTGACAAAAACCAAACCACCACGGTCAAAGAGAAAACGACGCTCAATACCAAAGACTATATAGTTTTTGCTGACGGAGGAGTAGAACTTTTTGGAAAAAAGACGATAAAACTCCGCGCACTAGATAAGCTTGAGATTTCCTGCGGTGATTCAAGTATTGTAATGACTTCCTCCGGTATTGCTCTGAAAAGCAACAAAATCAATCTATGCGGCGGCACTGGAGGCGTCAACCTTGATGGTGGCCCCCTCGTCAGGTTAAACACCGGAGACGCCAAGCCTATAAAGGGCGTATCCCCTCTGAATAAACCGAAGCCCCCCAAGAGTTCGCCGCCCAAGAAGGATAAGGATCCGCCGAATTTAAAGGGTCCCTTAGGCAAGGCGATGGGCATTGCAGGTGCAGCAATGGGCGCTGCAGGTATGGCAATGGGGTTTTTAAACAAAGCAACAGAGGTGGTAAACACGGTAACAGCGGTAACAGAGGCAATCAAAGGAGGCCCGGCGGGAGGGTTATCGTCCGCTTCCGACTCTTCTTCGGGCAGCCCGGCGACAGCAGGCAGTGCCTCGCCGTTGAATAATCCGGCCGTACAGGCGATTGCTTCTCTGGCCCCAACCTTGGCGGGGGTTTTCGCATGAAAACATTGAGAGAAAGCGGCTGGGATGTGGTCTATGGGCCGGCGGGCAGTGGAAATATCATCAATCGACCGGACAAAACCATTACGATCGACAGTAACAGTCAGGACAATCCAGGTGAAGTCGTTCGATTGCTGGCCTACGAACGGGGACATGTCCAGTATTTCACTGCGCTGGATGTCTCTTCAAAAACAGCTTATTTGAATGCCATTTTCAGGAACGAAGGAGCAGTCATTATGAAAAATATCCAGATCCAACGGGAAATCATGGCAAATGGCGGTCCGGATATAGGATTGCCGGGTCATCCGGACAACCATGCCGCGTATAACGCAGTTTATGATCAATATCTCGAAGATGGCAACATGGCGGTCGCCTGCCTTGCCATCGGGGATATTTTCGCGAAAGATGAAAGCCCCCCAATTTATCCGAATCAAACCTATGAAGATTGCTTCAGCCGCTATTATGATGAATATTATAATGATGAACATTGTGATGAGCATTGACAACCAGCTTCAAATACAAAGCTTACGGGACAACTCATTACGGACTCCAAGATGAAACTCGAAGAACTCGTACAAAATCTGGATGCTGCCAATCCCTGGTCGACAGAAAAAGTCGAATCCATTTTTTGTACAAAACTTGCCCTGAGTCGTTCAAATGACTCGTTTGCAGTTTATACAGCGGGCCCGTTTTTATACGAGGAAGGATTGGTTATTGAAGAAACGCATCTTCGCCTCAAAATACCCACAAATGAAATGATCCGACTCATCCTCAATCTTGAGGACGACACGAGTTTTTTTACGCTCAATAGAATCGAAAAAAACTGGCCCGATGTTCAGCTCGATTCATCGACCTTCCCTCGTGGTCAATCGTGGGATGAAAAAAGACATTACCGGGTAGAGCGGCCCTGGGGACAAATCTCCTTCGGTTTCAAGGAACACCGCCCAAACTGTCTGGCCAGCATCACTTTCATACCCAAGACATGGCCATGATTTCATGACACAGGAACGATTCTGATGCCCGGTAATTTTGCCGCCCGCCTGGGCGATCCTTTTGCAGGGACCAATATCACGATGGGGTCAATGACGATACTCATCGGCTTTGGCGGTGCCTCCGCTCCCACACATGATCCATGTGTGAAGGCAAATCCCTGCAAGTGCGGCAATACCGGCCAGAAAGGCAGCCCGGTTCTCCCCCTGCTCGGCGCAAAGGTGCTGGTCGATGAAACCGACTTTGCGCTGCCCTGTGCCGCCCTGCCCCTCATCTGGTCGCGCACCTACTCGAGCTACGTCAATGCCGAGCGCGGCGGCGCCTGCGGCCTGCTCGGCTACGGCTGGTACCTGTCTTCCTGCGACATGCGAATCGAGCTGCAATCCGGTCGCCCCGTATTCTTCGACGACACAGGCCGCATGATCACCTTCATGGAACCCCTGCCGCCGGGCGGGATCCTGTACAGCCCGAACGAAGACCTCTGGCTGCTGCGCGGGGGAGAAGGCGCGCCCGTGCCCTGGCGCGCGGAAGGGCCGGCCTTCGCCCACGTCCCACCCGAATGGGCTTCCGACCCCGAAGGCGTGATCCTCACGGACAGCAACAAGAACCTGCTCCAGCGCTTTACCCGGCCCGCCGGACAAACCTCTTTGCTCCTGACTGAAGAATGCGACCGCCTCGGCAACACCCGTCACTACCATTGGCTTGCCTCCCCTTCTGCACAATCCGAGGCGCCTTCTCCCTCCCTCCTGGGGGAGATCAGTGACGGCGCCGGGCGGCGCTACCGGCTGCACTACCTGCCGCTCTACCCGCCCCGGCCCGCCTCGGGTCCCGGCTGGCAGGGGCAAGCTGGCTGGCAGGCCGATTCCGGCTGGCGGCTCATCCAGATCGAGTTGCTCGACATCGCCGGAGACGACCCTCCCCTGAACGAGCTTTTTTCGAGCGGCGCAGCGCGCGAGGCCTTTCTGCGCGCACAGGCCGCCCTCAAACACCCGGAGATTCCCAACGTGCGCGGCACCGTGCTGGTGCGCTACGACTACGACCAGAACACGGGCGATCTCATCCGGGTGCGCGACTACGCCAATATCGCCACCCGTGAATTCAGCGCCCACAATCACCTGATGACCGGCCATCGTTACCGGGGCGGGCCGCTGCACAGTTACATATACGAAGCCCCTCTGCCGGGAGCCAGGGTGATCGCGCAGCACAACGAAGGCGCTCTGAGTTATTTCTTCACCTACCATGAAGAGGGGCCCGAGCAGGGCCATGCCGTCATCCGGGACAGCCTCGGACGCGAAGAAACACAGCATTTCAAGGGGCAAGGCGGGCTGAAGCGCATGGTGAAGTACGAGCGCGCCGACGGCAGCCTCTTTATGCAGGAGTACAACGCCACCGGCCATCTGATCTGCCTCACCGACCCCCTGGGCCGCAAGACCCATTTCTTCCGCGACGTGGAAGGACGCATCACCGACCTCGAAGACCCCGCCCATCGTCACGCCCAGGCCGAATATAACGAGTTGGGCCAACTCGTCAGCCTCGAGAAGGCCGGGCAACAGACCCGCTACCAGTACGACCGCTTCGGGCGGCTCCTCCGCATCACCCACGCCGACGAGACACGGCAAGAGTTTCAATACCCCGAACCCGGCGCCCCTGCGGCCAACCTGCCCATCCGGCTCATCGACGCGCGCGGCGGCATCAGGCAACTGACCTGGAGCAGCGCCGGAAAACTGCTCTCCTACACCGACTGTTCCCACAAAACCGCCTGCTACCGTTACAACCTCTGGGGCAGTGTGCTTGCGGAGACCAACGCGTTGGGCGAGCGCACGCACTTTGAGCGCGACCACACCGACAAGCTCCTCACCGTCACCCTGCCCGACGCCAGCCTCCTCCGCTACGAGTACGATGCCAGGGACCGGCTCTGTACGATCACGGCGCCCGACGGAGAACAGCAGCACTTCGTGTGGGACGCCAACGATCGGCTCATCGAGCAGACTGACGCGGCGGGCCGCCGTCGGCGCTACCAGTACGACCCGGCCGGGCAGCTCATCGAGCTGGAGAACGAAAACGGCGCGTGCGCCCGTTTCAGCTACGACCTCATGGACCGGCTCATCCGGGAGAGCGGCTTTGACCGAAGGACGCAGCGCTACCGCTACGATTTGCTCGGCCGGCTGATCGAGCAAACCGAAGAGAGCCTGCCCTCCCGGCCCACGACGCGCTACGACTATGATGACGCGGATCAGCTCATCGCGCGGCACCTGCCCGCCAACGGGCGCATCCTGGCGCTGACCGAGCGGTTCGAGTGGGACGAAAACGGACAACTGACGGTCGCCCACGGGTTCGGCGGCACGCTCGAATTCGAGTACGACGAACGCGGAAGGCTGATCGGCGAGACCCAGAGCCAGAAGCGCAAGGACGGCTCGCTCTGGCAATGGAAGCACGGCCAGGAATTGAGCGAGCTGGGGGTCAGGCAGCGCAGCCGTTACGGAGCGCTTCCGCCCATCGACTGGCTCACCTATGGCGCCGGGCACCTGCACGGAATTCGGCTGGGCGATTTCGGGATCGACTTCGAGCGAGACGACCTGCACCGGGAAATCAGCCGCAACGTTCGGGACGAAGGCAACAAGAAGCTGCTCTTCTTTCAGGACACCGCCTATAACGCGTTGGGCGCCATTCTCACGCATTGCCTGGAGATCGGGGGCATCGCGCGCAAGGAGAAACACTACCGCTACGATCGACTGAGCCGGCTCATCGAAATCGAAGAAGCCTTGAGCGGCAAGAAGATCCACTACGCCTACGACAAGGCAGACCGGCTCATCGGCAGCCGTCACGGCTCACACGACTTTCAGTACCTGTTCGATGCGGCCGACAACCGGGTCGAACCTTTCCCGGGGGCGGCACCGCAGCGCCCGGATGAAGACTGGGCCGAGACCGTGCGCAAGCGTCTCGATGATCCGGCGTTCAATCTGCTGGCCTGCGCCGGGCAGCCCGAATCTGCGGCCAGTCATATCTGGCCGGACAACCGGGTCACGCACTTGAACGGCATCAGAAACACCTTTGATGCGGCGGGTAATCTCACGGAGCAGCTCAGGCCCGATGGCACGCGGCTGCAGATGCACTACGATGGCGCCAACCGGCTCACGGCACTGAACAGGACGAACCCGGACGGCACCCGGCTCGAGGCGTGGTATGCGTATGACGCCTTCTCGAGGCGCATCGCCAAAGGCGTGACCGCGCACGGCGTGGAGAGAATCACCAGCTATGGATGGGAAGGCGACCGGCTGGTGCATGAAGCCACCGATGAGACGCTGACCACGATCCTCTACGCCGGCGGCTTTGCTCCGGTGATGCGCATCGAGCAGCGCGTGAAGAAAGAGGAAGAGGGAGAAGAGAAAGAGCAGAGCGAAGAAGAACAGGCGATGGCCGAGGCGATGAAGATCGTGGAGGCGACGCTGGCCGCCTGCGGGGCGGAGTTGGAAAAACCGCCCCTCGATCCAGGAACGTTGAAGCTGGGTTTCTTTGTGACCGATCATGCGGGCACGCCCAACAAGCTGATCGACACGGAAGGCAGGATCGTCTGGGAAGCCGAGCCGGATGACTGGGCGGCGCTCAGAGACGAGAAAGGAGTGAGGCAGCCGATTCGATTCCAGGGGCAGTGGGCGGACGAGGAGACAGGGTTTTATTACAACTTCCATCGGTATTATGACCCGAAACAGGGACGCTACATTACGCAGGACCCGATCGGGCTGGAGGGGGGAATCAATCTTTATAACTACCCGACAGATCCGGTGAGTTGGGTGGATCCGTGGGGGTTGAGTATTATTAAACTTATAAAGTGGGAACCACTTAAAATCATAACATATCATAAACAAGGTAAACCCACTGAAAAAATAATAAAAATCTACTTTCCAAAAGAAACGTTTCTGGGTTTATGTAAAAACCCAAAGGAAGAAATTACACAGAAAATACAGATACAACCTGAAGATGAACCTCTATATAGAAGCATAACACCTAATATTCATAAGCAGAGGACCACGGTTACCTATGGTGGAGCGGCTGATTCACTTCCCCATCCTCCCCCGCTTTACCGGAAGCCTTCAAGCAAATAGAGACCGAAATTGTGCTCGAAATTGGGGACACCCATAAAGATTTTCTCGGTTGCCTTGGCAACCGATGTTGGGTATTTGAAATCCGACCTGCAAGGCTGAACGCGCCCGTTTCTTCAATTTCTGGCTGCGACGAATCGCGCCAGTCACCCATCAGAATCAAGCAATCGGCATAGTGCCTGTTGCTCTGGTGGCTTTGCCACCCCAGAAGAACGTTGGTGCCGTAACGTGTCCATATGGTTTTTCACTGGCTGCTGACGCAGCGCGCGTCTCGGCAGATCGAGGCGATCTCCGGCAGTTGATTGTATGATTGTGGTTTGCATGCCCACTCCAGCACAGCGGTTTCACCGCTGATGAGTATCTACGCAGGCAACTCACTCCCATGAGCTACGAATGGTTGCGAAACAAACAATACGATGAAACTCCACCTCCACGTCTCTCCCGACATCAACCTGCTCACTAGCCACGGTGAGCGTTTCGTCACCATCAACCATGTGCGCTACGACGTACACCTGATCGTCACCCCGGAGCGCATCGTCCCCGGCTGGGCAACGGGGTTCGACGCATTGACCGCCGATGATTTTGCCGCCCTCGCGGCCCTCGGCCCCAAAATCGTGCTGCTCGGCACGGGCCGCCATCAGCGTTTCCCGGCCCCGGCGCTGTTGCGCCCCCTGATCGAAGCCGGAGTATCCGTCGAGCCGATGGATTTACCCGCCGCCTGCCGCACTTACAACATCCTCGCCCTCGAAAACCGGCCAGTCGCGGCGGCGTTGCTTCTCGATTGACTTCTGGTCCGATCTCTGGATCCAGCTTTATCGGAGATTATTGGAGCGGTGTTGACAACTGGCTTTGTATGGGCATAATGCCAATGTTTTCAAAGGAGAACAACATGGCCTTACTGCCCTATGGAAAGTCTAGAAGTTTGACCCCACTGGAAACTTCGCTTGCCTCAAAAATATTCGGAAGTTCCATTCAATACATGCGGGTTAAAATCCACCATGGGAAGTACATACCTGTTCAGCGGGATGATACCGTTATGACACCTAATGGGGAAATTTATTTTCCGACGCCCTTATACAAGGATGACTATTCTGACAGCAGTATTACTCAAAATTTTAAACATCTGTATATTCACGAAATGGTGCATGTTTGGCAGTATCAGTTAGGCTACCCTGTCAAAATAGCGGGACTTTTAGAAAGCTCTTGGGGGCATGGTTATGACTACACCCTTGAACAGAATACAAAACTATCGGACTATCCGATGGAAGCTCAAGGCAACATTATTGCCGATTACGCTATGTATTTATTTTTTAATCAGCCCACGTATTATTCAAGAAGCTATTTCGGGAAACCCGCGTATAGTTTAGCTGAGTTACAAGCTGTACTAATAGATTTCATCAACAACCCAAGCGATAAAGGAAATCTACCTAAAATGGCTAAGAGCGGTTTCTGTGAAGCAGAACCAAATAGTTTTAATTGTTTTACACAATAAGGGGGCACCATGAAAAAATGCTTGCTATTAAGCATGACTGTTATTCTGTTGAGTGGATGTCCTATAGGTGATCGTGTTCCCGACGTCTACGAACATGAGGTCACAATAACCCTGAAAGATGGTATACCCTGCTTTGGCCTTGCAGACGATGAAGAGGTGCGTAGTGAGCAGGTGAAAATTTATTATCTTCAAGTTGGCGGCTATTATGATGGAGCTACTCCCCCACAAAACCATATGATGACTAAATCTATGAATCAGGCTATTATCCAATCTGGAGAATGTGTTCCATATGAGGGAGAGGCATTGGAAAATAATCACTTATATCCCATTTGGTTTGTTGTTAAAGTAGTAAATCAGGGTCGCAATCATCTTCATACTTATAACGGTTCTTTCTGTTTCTTTGAAAACAAAAACGGTGAAAAGGTTCTACATCACTTCAAAAAATATGAGCGTCCTACATCTTGCCCTGTAAGTAGTGATGAATAGGAAGCTCTAGCTTCCTATTCTCTCTTCGTAGATTTTTCCCTCTCCATCCTTACCGCATAAAAAGCCCCTTGCCTGACTGCTTTCACCTGAAGGCACGAGCAGAGCTAGCAAGGGGCTTTATCCTGTCTCACAGCACCCTAGCTGTTGAGTTTCAATAGGTTGTTCCCAACAATGCGTGAAACAGGAGGTTTTCCTGCCAACGCTGAATGGGGTCGTCGGGAGTTGTAATACTCCAAAAAGGCATGCAGCCAATCGGCCCGTTCGTCGCT
>Ga0099364_10001026_pt1 | contig 46965 bp, 51 predicted proteins | sample TergutTh196P3_FD_73070 | JGI IMG/M metagenome (GOLD analysis project Ga0099364, IMG submission 73070) | Microcerotermes parvus P3 segment gut microbial communities from Pointe-Noire, Republic of the Congo - Th196 P3 | ecosystem: Host-associated > Arthropoda: Insects > Digestive system > Gut ...
TCTACACTTTGCCACTCCCAATCTATGCCCACGATTTCATCATATTGTTCAAGACCTTTAGCCCAAATTCTCACGAAAAATCCGTCCTCAACGAGTATCTGAAACCAACGATGAATATTGCTTGAACCGCCGTATTCTCGTGGTACGGCTTTCCATTGGATTCCGGTTCTCAAAACATAGAAAATGCCTGCTAATATTTTACGCATATCGGGTGGTTTCCGACCACCTCCGGGTCGGCGTTTATATTCGCGATTCGGGTCACGCTCAGACTTGGGAAGTTCATCTTTTATTACTTCCCAAAATTCATCAGATATTGTCCATGATTGGTAACTGCTTTATTTTGCTTCCATTCTCATCACCCCTATGTTATATCGGTCGAAAATAGAAAAACTTTATTGTTGGATAGATTCTAAGGTATCCTCTTCGTTTTCCATTACAAGACGCTTATATTGACCCGTTTCGAGCAAATTCATGAGAGTATCTGTGCTTGCAAAATTTTTCATAACAATCTCCGTCTAATTTCATTAATTTCTATAAATTATAACATACATTTTAAACTTTGTCAATAGGGTTTTTAAAAACTTAAAAAGTTTTAAAAAATGCGAAAAATTACAACGTTACGGGACGAGCAAGCCCGTCCCCTACATAACTGTCAACTCTCAACTGTCAATTGTCCACTGTCAAAACCTCCTCCACCCCATTCCTTCTAAGCTCTTCAATGCACTCACTGTCTATTATTTCACCGGGCATGATTAAGGGGACTCCCGGGGGGCAGGGGGCTGTTACTTCGGCGCAGATTCGCCCGTGGGCGTTTGCGATTGGGGTGAGCCGCGACTTTTTATAGAAAGCCTCGCGCAAAGGCAAGGCGACTTTCGGTTTTAGGATTATATGCTCTTTTGGGGGCAGTCTTTTTTTTATGACTATTTCGCTAAAAGCACGAATGATTAAATCTGCCACCGGCAGCACGCCGGCTGAAAATATTAACACCAAAAATGTGTCATCGCTCATTTCACATTCAATAAATTTTTCGCGCAGTTTTGCTGCAAGTTCAAAGCCGGTAAAGCCGCTCTCGCGTGCGTTAATGGTTATTCTCATGGCATCGCTTTGAGCGAGCGCGAACCCCATTTTTGAGAGCGCGTTTTTCAACTGCTCGACTTGTTTGAAACTTCGCAGTGCCGTTTCACATTGGTTTTTTACATAAAGGTTACATAAATCCAACGACTCTAAAATCAGATAAGACGGGCTGGTTGTCCCGAAAAGCGACATTTGCCTTTTCAGTTCTTTGCGGTTGGTTGGCTCTTTCATATGCAGATAGCCGCCGCCCGTCAACACGGGGAGCGTTTTGTGCGCGCTGTCAGCAACTAAATCCGCGCCTTTTGTAATCGGGTGGTCGCCGCTGAACACTTTATATGCCCCGTGAGCGTTATCGACTAACAGCAGAGCATTGTCGGGCAAATGCTCTGCCGCCGCCGCTATATCACATTCGCCGCCGTAATAATCCACGCTTGTCAAAAAGACACACGGGCTTTTCAGCGCACTCATCTCAACTTGCGACGACAGGTATTTTTCGGGGTAGAGCCATTCGATTTCTAAGCCCAATAATATTGCGGTGTTCACCAAGCTTTTGTGTGAGTAACGTCCTGCCGCGATTTTCTCAAAGCCTTGTTGTTTGGCAAATCCCAGCATTGCTTGAATCGAGAGCGTAGAGCCGGAACACGAATAGCAAACACCGCCGCTTCCGAAAAGGGCGGCGGCGTTTTGTTCGCTTTTTAATATAATCGAACTGCTTTCATATAAACTGTCGGCACCAAAAATCTCGGTAATGTCAGAAGGGTTAGACATTCCACCCGGCATATGAAGACGTAAAAACCCGTGGGCATTATACTCACGCAAAAAATCGGCTATTGGAGTATTTAACTCCGCTATATTGAGACACACTCGATTGCCCCCGATTTTCCTACTCTGACGGCTGTTCTGATATGCGCGTCTCTAACGGTTAAAACCTCTGCCCCGATTTTGATTGTCGTTCCCGGCCAAAGGTTCTTTCTTGCGTAAAGGGTTAAATCAGCCGCCTTCTGAAGTTCATAATTAATTTCTTTAATTCTTTTCTTGATTTGGTTAATTTCACGTTGAAATGTGAACTTAGAACGAATCGCCGAGGCCAACATGCTTTCGCGCTCGGGGGGCAACGGCCCCGTCTTTTGCTTGTATTCTTGTAAAAGATTTGCCACTTGAATGAGCTTTTTCAGATTGGTTTCTAATGCCTTCACTCGTTCTTCAAGAACTAATCTCTCGTCAGAAATCAACGCCCCTCTTCCCAATGTGACCGAGGTTTTAGCATAGTTTTCAGAACCGATGATGTTGGCGTTAAATCCGCTTATTGCGGTATATTTGCCGCCGACAACAACGCCCTTTCCTGTTGAAACATTCATTGCTCCACCGCAATAAATGTCGCTTAATATACAAGACTGTGAGGTGAAATCGCCCTGACAATCAACCGTTGAGTTCTCGCAAAAATTCAGCTTGATATTGCCTTTTGCCGAGAGACTTGAGTTAATCACTCCGAGACCCACGGTTATGTCGCCCTCAGCCACTAAGGTTGCGTTCGACACAAAGTTGTTTACTGTAATGTTCTTCTTCGATATAATGCTGAAGTTCTCTTTAACCTCGCCTTTAACCAAAACACTTCCGATAAACTCGATATTTCCCGTAGAAGTCCCGACATTTTCGGGAATGACTAATGTATCTTCAACCACAAAACGGTCTTTGAGCCACCTTAAATTGCCGTCAACTTCTGCAACCATGAGGGTGCCTTCTGACACAATCTTTGTGCCCGAACCGATTTTGAAGCCCGCTTCTCTGCCCGGTCTTGCGATTATAGTTCTTCCGAACACATCTGTTCCGTCTACCGCTTCACTCGGCAACTCGATTTTAGCTATAGGGGTTTCGGCTAAGATGTTGGTGACTAACCCTAAGTTCTTCATATCTTTCTCGCCGTATCTCTTGTCCTTAGGGGCAAGCTCTACTGCGGGTTTAAAAAAGAACTGAATTCGCCCATCTTTTCCGTTGATAACAGGCGTTCCGCGCGCGATACACGCTTTTCGGCTATAGTCTTTATGCGCTAACATTTCTTTTGCAACATCTAAATCAATGCCGTGGGTAACACCCGCCAACTTTAATTCGGCTTCAACGTCAAGAAGTGTCGGCTCTCTACCACCGCCGAGCGGCTCGACTAACGAGATATACGCCGCGCTGTCGTCTGATGCAAACTCTAAAACAACCATTGCATCTTGCGAATTTGAGTTTTTATTATCGGTAGAAACCATATTTTCCGCCCCATTAACTTCCGACACAACCTCACCCCCTTTTTGAATATTTTCAACCGGCAAGCCGCCGGTAACAGCCCTTTTTACACTATATATTATTATGATAACATATTTTGGAAATAATTTCTACACTTATTTAAAAAATATTGTATTTTTGTGTTTTTTTTAAATTTTTTTGTGGGTGGAAAGCCATGAGAGTATGGATTCCAACTCTTTTAAGTATATTATATCGCAAATTCAAAACAATGTCAATGAAAACAGACCGGTTCCCCAAAGATTGTCTACTGCTCTTTGACCTAAGTCCGCGAAATAGTTTGCCACATTTATCAAAGACATGATTGCCCCTAAGCCATTGGCGACAATAGAAACTTTTACCACCGGATTCTTAAGATATGATTTGTAACGTCTCATCTTACAAATCTCAACTAACCTCCAAACAAAAAACGGCAGAAAGAAAATAGACATCATTTTGGGTTACCTTGTATAATAGAGTTATCCCAAATTCGGGGCAGCTCTATTATTTTTCCTTTCATAAAATTTTGGTTATAAAAAAGGATACGTGGGCAGGTGAACTGTGGAAGCCTACAATGCGCCGCTCTACCACTCGGCGAAGCCGTAACGCCGCAGTGCTTCGGGGTCGCTCTCGGCGATAAACAGCACTCGCGCCGCCGCGCCGCTCGGTCTGCCGCGCCCGTACTCCCACGATTCCACGGTCTTTTTGGACACGCCGATGACATCTGCGAAAAACCCCTGCGACATATTCAGGTTGTCGCGGATTCTGCGGATTTCGTCGGCTGTATATTTCTTCGGCGGTGTCGCCGCTACATAGTGCGAATTTAACTCAATTTTGCCCTCGGCGTGACGGAGCATTTCTTCCAACCCGCGCTTAATGCTTTCGGATACGCTCATTTCTTGTTACCCCCTAACTCTTTTTCGGTTTCTAACCGCCGCTTGTCCTCCATACTAAGCCCCTTTGTTTTACTTACATTATATCCCTATTTAATAGGATATGTCAAGTAGGTTTGAGAAAAAAGTTGCTTGAGGTGGCGAAGTGAGGGTAGGTGGGGCTGGAAAAATAAAATTTAAGCTTTTTTCAAGAATGGGTTGATTTTCTGTATAATTTGTGTTAGAATGATATTAGTACAACTATATCTTGAAAGGTAAATTAAATATATGAGCAATTCAATTACGTTTGTTGACTTATTTTGCGGCATTGGTGGATTTCATCAAACATTCGCTTCGCTTGGAGCGGAGTGTGTATTTGCTTGCGATTACGATAAATCCGCACGTCAAACCTATAGTGCAAACTATGGCTTTGAACCGTTTGGGGATATAAGAGAGTTAGAACCGAATATTCTTCCGGATTTTGACATACTATGCGCCGGCTTCCCGTGTCAACCGTTTTCAATTGCGGGGGTGTCTAAAAAAATTTCACTCGGAAGAAAACACGGCTTTGAAGATGAAAAACAAGGTAATCTATTTTTTGAACTTCTTAAAATAATCCAAAATAAAAGACCCAAAGTATTATTCTTGGAGAACGTAAAGAACTTAAAATCGCATGATAAAGGTAATACATGGAATATTATTGAGCGAAATTTAATTTCTCAAGGATATTATGTCTTTGCACAGATTGTTGATGCTAAGTATTTTGTTCCTCAACATAGAGAACGCATATTTATCGTATGTTTCGATAGAATGGCTTTTCCTGACATATTCTTTGAATTTCCCGCTTACCCCAAACAGCGAATTACAGAACTCCGAGACATTATTGAGGAAAAAGTGGACAAAAAATACACATTAAGCGACAAATTGTGGCAATATTTACAAAAGCACAAAGAAAACAGCGCAAGAAAAGGCAATGGATTTGGTTATGGCTTGGTTGATTTAGAAAAGGACGAAATCACAAGAACAATGAGCGCAAGGTATTATAAAGACGGTTCTGAAATTCTTATTAAGCAATCAGGCGAAAATCCACGACGCTTAACCCCAAACGAAGCGCGAAAGCTTTTCGGTTATCCGAGCGATTTTGTTATTTCGGTTTCAGATTGTCAAGTATATAAACAATTTGGGAACACGGTTGTTGTCCCGGCGATAAAACACGTTGCAGAGCAAATATTGAAAACGCTTGATACGTATAACAAAGGCGGCGCGAGGGTTCGCTATATTCAACAATACTTATTAATGGAGGAGGAAGTTTAACGATGTTATGCAACGAAGAATTAAAAACATTAGAGACCCTTAAATCCAAATATTATATGCCGCCACTAATTTCAAGATTAGACCGGTTAATTGAAAGATATGGGTATAGAGAATGTTTCCGATATTTGCATCCAACTATCAGAAATGCTCAAGATGAAGTGATGCAAATCATCGAAAAGAGGAAGGCGCAACAAATAATTACAGATGTAAAACAAGCTTCAAAGACTGTTGTAGGTGCAATTTTTTCAAATTGCATTGAATATTTATTTCTCAAAGCGAAAGAAGCGGGCGAAGTTAGAGAGGATATTTTCGTAACATCAAAAGTGAAACACTTCAGAAAATTAATTTCAATTATCGTTGATGGTGAAACTCAAAAACCAGATATGGATTTGGTATTTTACACCCTTGACACTGAACAAAATCCGTGTAATATGATGATTGTGTCACTTAAAACATCGCTCCGTGAGAGAGCAGGACAAACATATAAATGGAAACTATTACTTGAAATCGCTACAACCGAAAACCCGATTAAAGAAAAGTACAATATTGTGTACCCGCTTAATAAAACGCCGCTTGTTTGCTTCGCCACTGTCAATTTTTATGATGAAATAAACAATCCTCAACATAAAGGGATGTTTAAGTTTTTTGACAAATCGTTTATTGGAAAACCAGTTGAAGCGGATTTTATTGATAATTTGTCCACTCTGATTGACTATGTGAACGAAAAACTGTAAAATACGGTTGCTTTTGTTGATTCTTTTGGGGGATGCGAGTACGAGGGAGTATAGGGGATAGGGATATTAAGATTCGATTTTGAGGATTTGTGTATATTCCACAAATTTCGACAACTAAATGCCGAAATGTTCTACACACCAAAATATAGGCAAAATATTGACAAGCATTTCTGCATATGGTATAATCTCCTTAGCACTCAAATGCGAGGAGTGCTAATCATCAGAGGAAGGAGAAAAATTAGAAATAATTAATGTTAAATACAAAGCGAGGCGATATAAATGGTTAATACTAATCAAGAAAAAAGGGTGCGTAAAATATCAAATCCACTGACAATACTGGCTCTGTTTGCTGGAATTGCAGAAACTGCAGGGACAATCGTACTACCATTTGTTTCAGAAAATTTACAAAAATATTTTATATGGTACGTTATGGGATTTCCCGTATTGCTTGTGTGTTTATTTTTTTATGTTCTAATTCGTTTTCCAAATAGCTTATATGCTCCAAGCGATTATAGAAATGAAGAGAATTTCATACGCATGCACCAAAAACAATTGAATACTACTGTTGCACTTGCAGCAGCAACTATTCATGGTCATGAGGGCTGTTCAAAGGAAAGTTCGGATATAGAAAAAATACCCAATATTGTTGTAAATGCATCTTCAAATCTTAAGGTAGACTCCCCAAATTGGAATAACCAAATACTTTGGGTTGATGATAGACCTGAAAATAATATTTATGAAAGAAAAGCATTCGAGGCTATAGGATTTGAGTTCACGCTTGCATTATCAACAAACCAAGCACATGAATTATTAAAAACTAATAGTTATATTGCCATTATATCCGATATGGGGCGAAAAGAAGGTGAAAGAGAGGGCTATGTGCTTTTAGAAGGGATTCGTTCAAAAGGGATAACAACGCCATTTTTTATTTACGCAGGGTCGAATCTTCCAGAGCATAAAAAAGAAGCGAAAGATAAAGGGGCACAAGGTAGCACTTGTTACGCAGATGAATTATTTTCATTAGTAACAAATGAAATAATTAAACGGTCAAAGTGAACTCACCTTTGGAACTGCATTTTATTTCATTTTCAGACAAAACGTACGTTTGGTGTCATTGGTCTTGTCTTCTTTTGCCCTAAGTGTTAAATTGAAGGGCTGTGTTTGATTATTTAAATTCACATACTCTGCAACTAACGCTTTATTTAACATCAAAACCCCCCACCTCCATAAGCCTCAAGAAACAGCTTAACCCCTTCAAGCGGTTCTTCTCCTTTATCAAGATTCAAGGTTATCCCGACTCGCCCGGTTAGGTTGAGCGAAAGGCGGTCGCCGCCGAGTTTGTTGATTGCCTTCATGAATTTTTGAATGTCGGGCGTTTGTATATAACAGTTTATTACGTCACCCGACTGAACTATTTCGCTAAAACTTAATTCTCGCGCTAAATTTCTCACTTGCGCCGCCCTGACTAACCCGTGAACCGAATTCGGCAGCTCGCCGTAGCGGTCTGTCAATTCATCAACCACATCTAACGCATCGTCTTTTGTCCTTATATCGGCTATTCGCTTATAACAGCTTATTCGTTGCGCTTGATTGCCGATATAGCTGTCGGGAATAAACGCATCTGCTTTTATGTCGATGACACAGGTGTCATCTCCTTCTTTCGCTTTTGCTTGAGTGCCACTCTTTTCGGCAACGGCTTCATTCAGCAGTTTCAAATACATATCATAGCCAACCGCTGAGAGATGACCCGATTGTTTTTGCCCCAAAATTGAACCCGCACCGCGTATTTCAAGGTCTTTCATAGCAATGCGAAAGCCCGAGCCGAATCGTGTAAATTCGCGGATTGCGTTGAGTCTCTTTTCGGCAATCTCCGTCAACATCTTACCCCTTGTAAAGGTGAAGTAAGCGAACGCCCTTCTGTTAGTGCGCCCGACTCGCCCCCTTAACTGATGCAACTGCGCTAAACCCATGCTGTCAGCGTTTTCAATTACTAAAGTGTTTACGTTGGGAACGTCTATTCCCGTTTCAATAATGGTAGTGCAAACTAAGATGTCGATTTCGCGGTCAAGCAGTTTTTGCCAAACGTCCAACATCTCATTTTCTTCCATTCTACCGTGAGCAATTCCTATTCGCGCCTCAGGGCAAAGCTCATGTATTCTTGCCGCGCAACTCATAATGCTCTCTACCCGATTGTGAAGATAATAGACCTGCCCGTTACGGCGCAACTCTTTTTCTATGGCGGCTTTTATAACAGAATAGTCTAACTCTACCACATAAGTTGTGACAGGGCGGCGGTCTTCCGGCGGTGTTTCTATTACCGACATATCCCGTATTCCGCTCATCGCCATATTCAAAGTTCGCGGAATGGGCGTGGCACTTAAAGTTAAAACATCGGCGTTTAAACAGACCGCTTTTAACTTTTCTTTGTGATTAACCCCGAACCTCTGTTCCTCGTCGATGATGACCAATCCCAAATCTTTAAATTTAACATCATCTTGAACCAATCTATGGGTCCCGATTACCATGTCCACAATGCCTTTTTCCAATTTTTTCAAAACTTGTTTTATCTCGGTCGGCGTTCTGAAACGCGACAAAAGCTCTATATTAAAAGGAAAATGCTCCATTCGTTTAAGGGTGGTTTGATAGTGTTGCCATGCCAATACAGTTGTGGGACAAAGCAGCGCGCATTGTTTTCCGTCCATCACGCACTTAAACGCAGCCCTTAATGCAACCTCTGTTTTTCCGAAACCCACGTCACCACACAAGAGGCGTTCCATGGGGCGTTGGCTCTCCATGTCGCGTTTTATTTCGCTGATACAGCGCAATTGGTCTCGCGTTTCCACAAAGCTGAAATGATTCTCAAAGTTGTGCATCTCTTCACCGTCGGGCGCGAAAGAGTGCCCCGTCTTTTTAAGACGTTGTGAATAAAGCGCGATTAACTCGTCCGCTAACTCAGATGATGCTGATTTCGCCTTCGCTTTGGCTTTAGCCCATTTGGTTGAATTTAACGAGCTTAACCTGATTGAGGATGTCTCGACATTCCCTATATAACGAGAAAGCAAATCTAACTGAGTGACCGGAACATATAACACATCTGTTCCCGCATATTTCAGTTTAATATAGTCACGGCTTATTTCTTCTTTAGTTAGCTTTGTGACACCTTCAAAAACCCCGATTCCGTAAGCAGAGTGAACTACATAGTCACCCACATTTATGTCGGTGAGCAAAATATCGGGGCCCTTTTTTTTGGGCGTTTGTTTTTTTATTACTTCACCCTCGTGTACCTGCAAAGAGCCGCCCGTCACCTTATTTCGTGTCGTGTGGGTTAAACAAGCGCAAAGAGCCTCGCCGTATTCAAAACCTGCACTCAAACCTCCGCTAAGAACATATATTTTTTTTGAAAACAATTTGTTGGGGCGCGCGGTATAATCGGCAGGAAGATTATCATCTCTCAAATCAGTGGCAAGGGTGCGCGCCGCCTTTTCGGTTCCTGCAAACACTGCAACAGACCACCCTTTTTTAAGGTAGCCTTTCAAATCATCGGTCAGCAGTTTATATTCACCGCTCCAGGGCGATAAAACGTTGGCGTTTATGTTCAAACGATTACCGCTTTTCGCAAAGGTGTCAAAAAAGGCGACTAAGCTTTGGTCAAGGGCGATTTCATATTCGTGCTTTTGAAGCATGTGGCAGTCGATTCCTCTGAAAATCGCGCCCTGTTCAAAGCCTTCTTTTAATTCTTCGTTATAAACGCTAACAGCTGTGTTAAAGTTTTCTTTAGCTTTCGCGCGCTCACAGACAATTGTAAAATCGGTATAATCAAACAGCCCACCACCGCCAACATCAGACAACGGAAGGTATTTGTCCGGGTTCATAGGAAAAAGCCCTGTTTTGAGCGCGATTATATCTTCGTCTAATTGTTTTTTTGCTCGACTTTTCGACGACAATTCTACTGTTTCAAGTTGCTTCAAAAGCTCACCGCAATTAAAAAGCGTTTCGGCGCAAGGGGGTAGCTCTACTTTTTTAACCGCTGTCTCTATTCTTCTTTGGGTTTCTATATCAAACGCCGTAATGGTTTCAATATCATCGCCCCATAATTCCATGCGCAACGGTCGCCCCGTATTAACCGGATAAATATCCACAATCGAGCCGCGTATTGAGAATTGCCCTTGCCCTTCTATCATGTCACAACGAGTATACCCCAACTCGAGCAAGCGCGCGGACAATCCGTCTGTTGTAACACTGTCGCCTTTTTTCAAAACAATGGTTTTAGAAATAAGGGCTTCTTTATTTAAAGTAATCTGTGCGGCGGCGGCAGGGGTTGAAATAATGAGTTTTATGGGATTGTCGCGGTTTACCGCCGCACACAGCACGTTTATTCGGCGATGTTCATATTCACGCGACATAGCGAAAGTGTTGCTGAAATTGAAGTCCTTTTCGGGATATAGCATAGCGACTTCAGACAAGGCTAATGTATTTATGTCCTCTGTCAATCTTAAAGCTTCGCCTTCGCTACCGCAAAGCACTAATCCGCAAGCGTGGCGCGGTATGCCGCCACCGACACAAAGTGCCCCCAAAAAATGGGCTTTGTGAATATGAGACAAGCCTGTTAGGGCCAACGGCTGTGCGTTGCCCCTAAAGTGACTTACTGTTTGCGCCAACCGCCGATATTCAGGCAGTTGTTCGGCTATGATGTTGAAAAGATTCATACAACCTACTCTATATTAATTATTTCCTTAATCTCTTGCTCGGACATTCCGCGTTTTTTTAGTTTTTTAATAATTTCTTCTCGCCCTTCTTCTCGTCCTTTTTCCATTCCTTTCTCCTCACCCTCTTTTCTCCCCTGCTCTATGCCTTTTTCCATACCTTTTTCCATACCTATTTTCTCGCCGATTTTCTTACCTTCTTCTCTCCCTTTCTTTTTGCCTTCTTCTCGCCCTTTCTTCTCAGCTGAATAAAGTGCTGATTTCTCTTCTCTGAGCTGAACTTCGCGGGCTTCGACCTCTCTGACGAAAGTTTCGTCCATTTTTAGACCTCGCTTTCTTTACAGTTATGCAACCAATTCAAACCCGTCGCCGTAAGGCGACTCCACCATTGTCAATTGTCAATTGTACATTGTCAATTGTTCGTCAATTGCCATCACCCTTCTTTATTTTTATTCTTATCTATCAAAGTATCTACTTCCTTTTGGGGGAATAGGTCTTCCGCGCTTGCTTCGTAGCTTTCAAGGCGACCTTGTGACCATGGCTTTGAAACTTCTTTGTATGGTATAATTTTAACCTGCCTTGCTGCTTCTGCCGGAGTGTCTTCATAACCTTGCGGCGATATAACCGAATTTATTTGCATAAGGTCGGTGTAAATTTCGTCTAATCTTTCTCTGGCATCGTTGAGTGAATATTCATCAATGTCTTCATTGGGCGCGCCGTCATCGGGATGAGTGGGCGATAACTCATAATCTTTCTCGCCATAGAATTTTTTGATTATTTTTGCGACAATGCTCATCATAATAAACATCATAATGCCCACCGCCGTGAGAATTAACGCTAACGCCCCATTTGGAACACTATATTTAAGCTCGACAACATTTTCACCCGGCTCTAACATTACCCCCATTAAAGCATCAACAAGCATTATTGGTTGCTCGACCCTTCCGTTGACGGTTACTTTCCACCCGGGTTCAAGGGGAATAGAGGTGAACAGCAAGCGCTCTTCGGGGTGATTGGTGGTGACTCTTAAATGCGTGGGCGAAATCTTTTCCGTCACCGTGTTTTGGTTCATTTCTTTGAGTTTTGTATAGTCGCGCGCGTAAACCGGAGCATCTATATAGCCTATAAGCACATCTTTAAAATAAACGTTATCTGTCGTTAAGGTTAGGGTAACCGAAAATTCTTCTCCTCTTTTAAAATTTCCTAAGCTTTTTATATTATAATGCTCTGTTTCGTAATAATTACCTTTCCATATGTGGTCGTTTACCCACACGTTGAGCTGTCTTTCAAAATCGCTCGGCATCCAAAGAAAATATTCGCTTTCAGAAGGAGCAACAACCGTATATCTAAGTTGGGCGTTATGCCCCGCTTGGCTCACGGTATATATTGTGTGCATTGAAGCTGTTGACTCCCACACGTTTTCGGCCTCAAGAAAAAGGTCATTTTGAGGGATTGTCTTGAAATATTGATTTGGTCTCCTGTCGCCTAACATGTGTGAGAAAAAATTATTTTGTTTCGCGAATGGATTGTCTTTATCGGGGGAATGTTCACTAAAATAAAATTCACTGAACAATGGGTCTGCAAGATAAGCGAGCGGCATTGCATCGGCATTATATTCAACTGTAATATCCTCAGGCCCGGTAATTCTGCCGTAATCATCATCAGGGCAAGCTAAGATATATTTTACCCCGAAAAGGTCATCAATCAATGGTGTTGAACCGGTGTATTTAGTATAATGCCCACGTGAGGTAAACCCTAATTCTTCTAATAACGCAATCGGGCGGTCGTTCAAAGTACTTGAACTGTGGGTCATTCCGTACATTCTTAACGCTAACGGGTCATTTGCCGAACGGTTGAACTTCTTTTCAGACCTGAAAAAACCGTCATCTCGTGCGTGAATTTCATTCATCTTTTCACGCATATAGCTAATAGGAACAGCATAGCTTGTGCGTGTTGAATAGACTATATCGCCGTCTTGTTTATGAAGCTGTGTCAGCGTATTATAAAACATCTCTGAACTCACCAACACCACTAATACTATAGGCATGAAACCAAAGCGAGAGCCTTTAGTTTCGCATTTGACATTCCCAAGCTTAGACTTTGATTGAACAAGAAAAGCTGTTATAATAGCTATAATTGCCGCCGCTATTGCTATTGTCGTTAATTCGGGCAATAAGTCGCGCTCTAACTCATCGCTGTAATTGTCGAATTTACCCAACAAAAGAGTTATGCCGAAAATAACGGCACCCGTTGCGGCGATTTGCCCTTTTGTTACGTTTTTAATTTTGTCAAAACATTGCGCCGCCATAACGATAAGAACCATCGACACCATAAAACTGTAACGGTAAGGAAGCCAGTTAGGCATCTGCCCCCCATGCCACAACATATCCAACGGTCGCACAAACATAAACGCCGCCAAACTCATCAACAAAAAAGCGTTCGCGACTTTAGCGCGAGTTGCTATTTTTTTCGAGATGAAATAACACCCCACCATTATAATGGTCAGTATTCCGCAATACATGAACGGCAGCCCTTCCATTCTTACGGTGTCATAACTGTTAGGCAAAAGTTTGCCAAATAAGTCAAATAGTATAAAGTTTTTTGCCGCCGAAAAATCGGGTTCAGTGAAAGCGAATTTCCCCAATTCAAGTGAATTATATACAGGGATTAACATAAAGCTGGAGCTTAACAAAGCCGTTATAGTCGTTGCCGCAAACAAGCCTATTTTTGAAAGAACTACCATTATGTCCATTCGCTCATATGATTTAGAGAGCCAAAAATAAAAACAGAAATAAAGTCCCGTGAAAATCCCCACCATATAGCCTATATAAAAGCAGGAAACAAAAGCATAAACAAGTGCCACCGCCAAAAGGCGAAACCTACCCCTTCTGATAAGCTGTTCAACCCCATACATGATTAAGGGCAGTGCTATAACACCATCTAACCACATAGGATTCATCGTTTGAACTATTACATAAGCGCATAAAGCATACATAATGCTGAAAATCAATGAAGTACTTTTTTTGTAATGTCTTCCCCTATAAAGATAAAAGCAACATGAAAGCCCCACCGCCCCAACTTTAGTCAAGAGCATTGTTAATACACCCTCGGTAATAAATTCACGCGGAAACAGCCAAACAACAAAGCTGAAAGGGCTGGCTAAATAATAACCGATTATTCCCATAAACTCGCCGGATAAATTGCGACTCCACGAATAAAACAAGCTCTCTTTTCCGGCTAACACATCATATATATAATCATAATAATATATATATTGTGCGTTTAAATCAAGCGATAACACCGAGCCATGCGCAAGATTAAAGTCCTCACGCAATATAAACGCACTGTAAATTTCTTCAAATACGCTGCGCTCTTCGGGAATCACCATAGCAGGATACACCCCGAAACATATATAAGCTATAAATAATATTACCGCCGGTATAAAAAACGCTAAAATATAATGATTGTAATTATTAAAAAAGCCGGATAAAGCATTAACGCTCTTTTCTAATGAATACTTAAACATTTCTGTATTAAATTTAGTTTTACTTGCAGTCTCTGCCGGTTCAGGTAATTCACCGACAAACACAGTCTCTTTTTGAGAATCAGAGTTAGGTATATTAGACATTTTTTTTAATTTACCTTTCTATTATTTTCTTCATAAATTCAAGGTCACCGCTTTTAGTTATGACTTGAAATTTAATTGGATTATCACCCATGACGGAATAATTATTCCCTTTGTTCTTGTTATAAGAAAACCTGAAAAAATCGCTTGTAAACGCGCCGCTTTGGGTTAAAAACGTCAATTTAGGCTGTTTGTTGTGCGGCATTAATATATTAACGTCTCCACTTAGTGTTTCTATAAAAACCATTTCGTTAAATTCGAGAAAACTTATATTTATATCCGCGCTTACAGTATTTACATTAAGCCTACCGCCCGTGTCGGATATATTCAAGTTACCCGAACGTCCTGAAACATTCAGCTCGTTTGTATAAATATAACCCATTGTTACTTCACCTGATGTTGATATTATGGTAACATTATTATAAATTCTATCGGGCAATAACACTCGCATGTGATAATTAAGCTGCTCTTTTGAAAACAAAGAGAAGGAAAAATCGGGGTCTTGCTTAATTGTTACCCCATAACTTGTTTCTTCTGTAATTAAGTCTGTTTCGCTGATATATGTGATTTTTATAACATCGCCGTTATATACATCAACAAAAAGAGGTATATTAGTCACCTCTATGTTGACATATTTTTTAAAATCAATTTTTTCTTCAAGCCTATAGACACTGCTCTCAAAACCAAAAAACGCAACCGCAATATATTGAGTTACTATTGTCAATATAAGAGAGGCTAAAGCAAGAACTGATAAAAATATGATTGTTTTAAAGGTAATTTTAATTTTCATAAAGCCTATACCCGTTAAGGACTCGTGTAAATAAAACTAACGCCTTAGGAAAAGTAAATCTTATTAAAACCGCCGACAATAAAGCAAACGCGCCACAGAAAACCCCGGCAAAAAATATTGCCGCCGGAGCTAAGTCAGAGGCTATTCCCCCTAACAACCCCACCATGACACCTAAAGAAATCACGACAGAAGTTAAACTCAAGGCTGTAAAAATTATAATTGACATTCCCACCAATAAAAAAAGTAAGATTATTGTTAAAAAAAACAACACAAACGGAAAAAAGAGAAAAAACTTAACGTATACTTTCATAATACATATATTATACAACATCAAACTTTGTTTGTCAACCACTGAAATTAATTAACCTGTAACGTATTGTTGTCATTTTTACTAAACTTTTGAAAATTTTTGTTTAAAAGTTTTATCATAAAAATTTTTAAATAACTTGAAAATTTTTGTAAAATATGATAGAATGTATTATATTAATTTTAATTTGAGAGGTTATTTAAAAAAATGAATTCATTTTCTGAAATCTTTGAGTTTATAAAATCAAAACTCGATTTATCCGACACTGCGACTAAACTTTGGATAGAACCCATAAAACCTATAAAATTAGCCAATAATAAAGCTATTCTCTTTGTTTCATCGGAATATGGAAGGCAGATTGTTGCCGAAAACTTTACCCTTGTTTTTGAAAAAGAGTTTCAAGATGTTTTGGGGTTCCCTGTTGAAGTCGAGTTCCTTTGTGAAAATGACTTAACGTCTGAACAAAAACAAAAAATGCACATTCCCGAACTTCAAGATGATGAGTTTATCAAAAATAAACTCAATCAAGCTGAGGTTGCCGGCTATTATAAGTATACATTTAATACATTTATAGTAGGCGACAGCAATAACTTAGCATACGCCGCCTGTAAAGGTGTGGCACATGGGACAGCAAACAGCGGATATAATCCGTTATACATATACAGTGAGCCGGGGTTGGGTAAAACTCACTTGCTTTCTGCTGTCAAACATGAAATGTTGAAAAAATCTCCTAATCTCAACATTTCATTAGTTTCAGCCGACAGTTTTGTCAATGACTTTATATCGTCACTTAACTATAAAAATACTGATGAATTTAACAACAAATATCGTAATTTAGACATGCTTCTCTTAGATGACGTTCAATTTTTCTCTTCTAAGAAGGAAAGCCAAAACGCGCTGTTTCATATCTTTAACGAACTTCATAGCAAGGGCAAACAAATAATATTAACCTCAGACCGTCCGCCTAAAGAAATCAACGATATTGAAAGCAGATTAAGAAGTCGCTTTGAATGGGGGCTGTTAGCCGATATAGCTGTTCCCGAATTTGAAACAAGGTTAGCCATAATTAAAAGAAAAGCCGAACTCATAGGATTAGATATCCCGAATAATGTCATGGAATATATTGCGGACAAGCTTAAAAATAATATAAGACAGCTTGAAGGGGCAATCACTAAAATTAACGCACTCAGAGTGGTTACAGAAGTTTCACCCACTATAGTAATGGCTCAAAATGTAATCAAAGACGTATTAAGCGACCAACAACCCATTCCAATAACCGTTGAAAAGATTATTAACGAGGTTTCAATAAGACACAGCGTTTTACCCGGTGAAATACGTTCACAAAACCGTTCGGCACAAATCTCAACAGCAAGACAGGTGGCAATCTATGCCGTTCACAGAATAACCAACCTATCATACACAGCCATAGGCATAGAATTCGGTAACAGAGACCACTCAACCATAGTATACGCCATAAACAAAGTAAAATCAATCATGAACAAAGACAGTATATTCAAAGGCAAGGTCGAAGACCTAATTAAAAATATGACTAATATTATATAAATAATATTATATTTATAATCATAATAATAAGGGCTGTTGAATTGTTTAAATCTCAAATAAAAACCTTTTTAAAGCTTTTTATTTTTAACGCCCGAATGTTGATAAAACTTTAAAAAGTTGAAAACTGAAAATTTTAAACAGTTTAATAAATTTTTAGATGTTTAAAAAGTAAAAATATGTTAAAAACTTATTTTTTCAAAAACCTAAAGAAGGAGTAGTGTATAATGAAATTTAAGGCGGACAAGGGCAGGTTGTTTGAGGCGGTGGTTAATGCTTCTAAAGCCTGTGCTGTTAAAACTGTGTTTAATGCGTTAGACGGGGTTCTTTTAAGTCTTAGCGGTAATGTTCTTACGGTTACCGGTTATGATTTAGAGATTGGCATACGTACTAAGATTAAGGTTGAAGGGCAAGAAGACGGTGACATTGTTGTTGATGCGCGGTTATTCGGCGATATGGTTAAGAGAATGCCGGGTGATATCCCTGTTGACGTTAGTGTTATTGACGGCAAAGATGTTAATATCCAATCCGGTAAAGTTAAACTTAAAATAGGTGGAATATCTGCTAAAGACTTTCCTAACATTATTGAATTGAATGACAGTGTGAGCCTTAAGTTAAAAGAGGTTATTTTAAAGAGCATGTTATCGCAGGTTCATCATGCTATAGCGCAAAACGACACTAATCCCGGACTTAGAGGGGCGCGGTTTGAAATTAAAGAGGGGAACCTTTATATTGTGGGCACTGATAGTGTGCGAATGGCTTTAAAGAAAGAAAATTTAAGTTTTGAAAATATAGCGTTTACCGTCCCCGAAAAGACGGTAGCTGAGTTGATTAGAAATTTATCTGATTCTGATGAAGATGAGGTTAGAATTATTATCGACAAAAATCAAATTTGTTTCATAAAAGAAAACTATATAATATTTTCAAGGCTTTTAGACGGCAAATTTATTGACTATAACAGAATTGTTGATTTTGAGGTTAAGCGTGAATTTATAATTAACTGTCGAGATTTGATTCATTCTTTAGAGCGTTCATTGTTACTTATAACTGAAAAATATAAAAGTCCTGTTGTATTGAGTTTGTCTGACTCTAATGAAAAAGTTGAAGTTAAAGTCAGTTGTAAAACCAGCTTAGGCAGTTTTGAAGAATTCTTAGAAATTAGACAGAATATAATAGTTGAAGAAAACACAAATGAATTTTCGATTGCTTTTAACCCGCGATTTATGATTGATGCCCTTAAAAATTCGGGTTGTGATGAGGTTAAGTTGTGCATAAAATCAGAGTTTTCTCCGATTAAAATTGTATCTTTGACAGAAGGTGATTTTGCGTTTATCGTTGTTCCGGTAAGGATTAAATAATGAAAAATATTTATATTTTACCACCCTTTATAAAACTTGAACAATTTTTAAAGTTTGCCGGGGTGGTTGAGACGGGTGGACAGGCGAAGGTTATTATATCAGACGGCTTAGTTTCTTTAAACGGCGAGGTTTGTTTAATGCGTGGGAAAAAAATTTACGATGGCGATATAATAGACGTTCATGGTATAGACCTGTTCAAATGTAAAATAGATGAAAATAAACAAAATTTATATTAAAAATTTCAGAAACATAAGCGAGTGTGAACTTTTGTTTTCAGAAATGGGCAATAACATTTTTTACGGTAATAATGCCGAAGGCAAAACGAATTTGCTTGAGGCTATTTCTTTGTGTGTTGGCAAGAGTTTTAGAAATTCTAAAGCAAGCTCTTATGAACCTTTTGCTCAACCCGGTTGTTCGCCTTTAATTAAACTTTATTATGAAAGTGATGACTATCCTGGGCGTGAAAATGTGGTTGAATATAAGTTCAACAACAATAGAGCTGTTATAAAAATAAATGACATAACACGCGAAAACGCAGCGGATTTATACGGTGAGATGAAATATGTTGTTTTTATACCCGAACAACTGTCTTTGATTAAAGAAAAGCCCGAATTAAGAAGAGAATACATAGATAACATAGTTATGCTTCAAAACAAGTCACATAAAAAAATCATGAGTGGCTATAAAAAGATTTTAAATCATCGCAATACTTTGCTCAATTTTGACTGTGTTGATTTATCAATGTTGTCGCTTTGGGATGATATGTTAGCAAAACAGGGAATTAATCTTATATTCGGGCGGCTTAAATATTTAAATCTATTAAAAAAATACGCTCAAGAAATCTATCGTGAAATTTCATGCAACAAAGAAGAACTTGAACTTTATTATAACAGCACGATTTACGGAAAAATAGATAATCTCAATACATTCGATGACAAAGATCATTTATATGAATGCTATATAAAAAAGTTAAAAGAAAATCTAAATAGCAAGAGCTACTCACCTTTCAGAACCGGCGTAGGCCCACACCGCGATGATATAATATTTTTGATAAACAATCAAAACGCAAGAGAATACGGCTCTCAAGGGCAGATTAGAAGTATTTGTTTGTCTTTAAAATTAGCACAGGCAAAAATGATAAGGGAATATAACAACGAGACACCTGTTTTACTTTTAGACGAAATTTTATCAGAGCTTGACAATTTCAGGCGTTCGTTTGTTCTAAAAAACATAAAAAATGCACAAGTCTTCATAACATCATGTAACCTGAGCGACTTTTCCGGCGAGTACGGTGAGCCGCCGGTGACAAACCAAAATAAAATATGGAAAGTAAATGGTGGTAATTTTGAATTATGTACATTTAGGGAATGACGTTTCTCTCTTTGAAAAAGACATAGTGGGGGTATTTGACATTGAGAAAACCAGTATAAAAAAGAGCATAAACGAGTTTTTAAAGAAACAACAAAAAAACGGCAAAATTTATTATTGCAGCTTAGAAATGCCTAAAAGCTTTATATTATCGCAAAATAAGACATTTATTTCAAATGTAAGCACGCTAACTTTAATAAAAAGATTGGTAAATACTTGAAAAAATTTTATTGTTGTGGTATACTATATATAATATATAAATTATAGTGGGGTAATTAAAAAAATGATGTTGAATGAGCAAGAAATCAATAAGTCTGCTACCGGAGGCTCTCCGGCTGCTACCGGCGGCTCGCCGGTGTTGGAGGAGCAAGAGATATTAGATATTAAAGAGTTAGAGCAGGTAGAGAGCGATTATGGTGCTGATGATATTATGGTTCTTGAAGGGCTTGAAGCGGTTCGCAAACGCCCCGGAATGTATATCGACTCAACCGGCCCATCGGGACTCCACCACTTAGTCTATGAAATAGTTGACAATGCTATTGACGAGGCTTTAGCAGGGTTTTGCACTAAAATTTCGGTCGAAATTTTACCTGACAACTATATAAAAGTTGAGGACAACGGTAGGGGAATACCCACGGGAATACATCAGCAAGAAGGTATTTCGGCGGCAACGGTTGTTTATACCATTCTTCACGCGGGTGGAAAGTTCGGCGGTGGCGGATATAAAGTTTCGGGCGGCTTACATGGTGTGGGCGCGTCTGTAGTTAACGCGCTTTCTGAAAATTTAGAGCTAACTGTTTATGACGGCGAGAATACCCACTTTCAACGCTTTGAGCGTGGCGAATATAGTGAAGAAATGAAAATAATAGGAAAAACCACTAAAACAGGAACAATGGTTAAGTTCAGAGCCGATTCGCAGGTTTTTCCCGTGGTTCATTTTGACTATGATACTTTAAGAGACCGATTTCGTGAACACGCGTTTCTTAACGCGGGGTTAGAAATATCTATTGCCGATTTAAGAGATGAAAACGATGTAAAATCAAAAACCTTCCACTATGAAGGGGGAATTGTAAGTTATATTGACTGGCTTCAAAATAAAAAACGTGCTGATGTTTTGCATGAAGACATTATATATATCAACGGCGTTATAGATGACATTATGGTTGAAGCGGCTTTGCAATATAACACCGATTTTAACAGCGAGGCTATTCGTTCTTTCGCTAACAATATTCACACAGGCGATGGGGGAACTCATGATGCGAGTTTTAAAAAAGCCCTGCAAAAAGTGGTCAACGATTTTTATAAGAAAAACAATGAAGATAAACAAAAAAAATCTAAAAAGCCCACACGAAATCCAAAAGGCAAACAAAAAGAAGATAATCAAGTTTTAAATCTTTCGGGTGAAGCAATAAGAGAAGCGATTAATGCAATAATTAGCGTTAAACTCCCCGAGTGTGAATTTAGGGGGCAGACTAAATCAAAATTGGGCAACCCCGAGGTGGGGCCGGTGGTATATAGAATCATATCAGAAAAATTGACATATTATTTTGAGGAAAATCCTGAAACTGCTAATGCAATCGTCCAAAAATCTATAAACTCACAAGCGGCAAGAGATGCGGCAAGGCGCGCAATGGAAGCAAAACGTAAGTCCGCTTCAGACGGTGGGCTACCCGGTAAACTTTCAGACTGCTACAGCAAAGAAAAAGAAAAAACCGAAATATATATTGTGGAAGGTGATTCAGCGGCAGGAAGCGCCAAGAGCGGACGGGACAGTGAATTTCAGGCAATTCTGCCCATGTGGGGGAAGATGCTTAACGTTGAAAAATCCCGAATAGAAAAGGTGTTCGGGAACGAAAAGCTCTATCCCTTAGTTAAAGCGTTAGGGACAGGTTTAGGCGAGGACTTTGATTTAACCAAGTTAAGATACGGCAGGGTGGTTATAATGGCGGATGCTGATGTTGACGGCTCACATATCAGAACATTGTTGTTGACTTTCTTTTTCAGATTTATGCGACCGCTTATTGAAGAAGGACACATTTATATTGCACAGCCGCCGCTGTTTGCCATAAAACGCGGAAAGCAAATCAGATATGCCTATGACGACCATCAAAGAGACGTTTTTATTAAAGAATTATCGGGGGACAACCCTTCACAAAAGGTTGAAGTCGAAAGATATAAAGGTTTGGGTGAAATGAGTGCAGACCAACTTTGGGACACAACAATGGACCCTTCAAAACGAACTATGCTTAAAGTAGAAATTGATGATGCGGCAAACGCTGATTTAGTCTTCTCAATTTTAATGGGCGACAAAGTTGAACCACGCCGCGAATTTATCGAAGCAAATGCGCGTTACGTTTCAAATCTTGATATATAGAGAGGTTTTTTAGTGATAAGTATAGAATATGACAATACCATAGAAGAGATTAAGAAGGGGTATCATAAGTTCCGCTTTAAGTTTTCGTTAGTGCGAACAGTTGCTATGACTGTTTTTTTCGGCGCGACGTTTGTCCTTGCCGCCGACATTTTTATAAAGTCAGAGCCAAACGAAAATTATATAAGCGCGCTCACTATGGCTTTATGCCTTGCCCTTTTGGTGTGGCAGTGGGTTAAACCTTATGTGACTCTTAAAAGATTAGTCTCGACTATTGAACAGCTCCCCGATGAAAGATATTGTGCTAAGTTTTATAACGAAAAAATTATAATCGAGACTATTATAAGAGAGAAGAATCAAGGCGAATTGGGGGAAGAAAAAGTTGTCCCCAATGAGTATAGCTTTTCAAGCGACCGATTGGAGTCTTTTGTCGATGATGAAATGTTTTTGTTGTTTGTTAACCGTTCGCTGATTTACATTTTTCCTAAAAGATGTTTCAGCGAAGAGCAAATAGCCGCGCTCTCAGAATATTTTAACGATAAGGGAATATAAGGGAGGAATTAGTATGCCACAAACTTCTTTGATACAGGTTAAAGTTGATGAAGAATTTAAAGTAGAGGTTGACAATTTGTTTTCCGATTTGGGATTTGACACGTCAACGGCTATACGGATTTTTTTAAGGCAGGCACTTAAATGGCGCGGTTTACCTTTTGAGGTAAGCCAAATCCCGAACGCTGAAACCATAGAAGCGATAGAAGAAGGCGAAAGGCTTTTAAAAGACCCGAACGCAAAACGATATACAAATTTTTCTGAGATTTTAGAAGAGGTTAAGAATGAAATATCAAATACTTAGAACTTCTAAATTTAAAAAAGACTTAAAAACGGCAATAAAAAGAGAATATAAAATTGAACTATTGCAGGAAATTGTAGATAAGTTATCAAAAGGCGAAAAATTGCCGGAAAAAAACAGAGAACATAATTTATCCGGTGAATATAAAGGTTGTAAAGAGTGCCATATCACTCCCGACTGGCTGTTAATTTATAAAATCGAAAAAGACAAATTGGTATTAATGCTAACCAGAACAGGTACACATTCAGATTTATTTAAAAGTAATTAAGATTGAAAGGTATGTCTAAACATGATTATTAAAATGCACCCGGATGAGAGCGTTAAAATTGTTGAGATTAAAAACGAGATGGAAAAATCGTTCTTGGATTATTCTATGTCGGTAATAGTTTCGCGCGCCTTGCCTGATGTGCGCGACGGGTTAAAGCCGGTGCACAGGAGAATTTTGTTTACCCAATTTAAAAAGGGGCTGACGAACGATAAGCCGTATCGTAAATGCGCCGACATTGTCGGTTCAACTCTCGGTGAATTTCACCCACATGGCGATGCGAGTGTTTATGATGCGTTGGTGAGATTGGCGCAGGACTTTTCAATGCGCTATCCCTTGGTTGACGGACACGGAAACTTCGGCTCGGTTGACGATGACCCACCCGCCGCACAAAGATATACCGAAGCAAAGCTTGCAAAAATATCGGGTGAAATGTTAAGCGACATTAATAAAGACACCGTTGATTGGCGTTCAAACTATGATGACCGTTTGCTTGAGCCTGTGGTGTTGACGGCGCGCTTCCCTAACCTTTTGGTGAATGGAAGTACCGGCATCGCTGTAGGAATGGCAACTAACATTCCCCCCCATAATTTGAGAGAGGTAATTGATGCAGTTTTAATGCTGATTGATGAGCCTGATGCGACTCCCGAACAGTTAATGGGAGTTATAAAAGGGCCTGACTTTCCAACGGGCGGCATTATAATGGGGCATGCCGGTATTCGCTCAGCTTATTATACCGGAAGAGGAAGAATCATTTTAAGAGGAAGGGCTGAAATTGTTGAAGATAAAGACGGCACTAAGATAATAATTACCGAGATTCCCTATATGGTAAACAAAGCGAAAATGGTAGCTGCCATTGCTAACCTGTCAAAGGAAAAGAGAATCGAGGGAATTATCGGAATTCCGCGCGATGAGTCTGACCGCAAAGGTATGCGAGTGGTGATTGAGCTTAGAAAAGACGTTAATCCGCAAGTCGTTTTAAATAAAATATACAGCTTTACACAACTTCAAGATACAGTCGGCGTGATTATGCTTGCGTTGGTTAACGGTGAGCCTAAAATTCTGCCGCTCAAAGACATATTAACCCATTATTTAGACCATCAAGAAGACGTAATTACTCGCCGCACTCGCTATGATTTAGCTAAGGCAAAGGCGCGCGCGTGCTTGTTGCAGGGTTTGGTTTTGGCTTCTGACCACGTTGATGAGGTAATATCAATCTTACGCGAAAGCCGCAATATTCCCGAGGGTAAAGAGCGGCTGATTGAGCGGTTCAAAGATGTCGATATGTCAAAGCTGATTGAGAGAGCTATTTTGGCTCACCCCGAAATAGAATTTGAGCGCGCTGTCGGGTTAAACGCCGAGCAGGCTGATGCGATTGTCGCTATGCGTTTCGGGCAATTGACAGGGCTTGAACGCGAAAAATTAGTGGACGAGCTTTCAGATATAATGGAGAAAATAGCCGAATATTTAGGGATTTTGTCTGAGCGTTCAAAGGTCATGGAGGTAATTGCCGCAGACCTTAAAGATATAAGGGCAAGATACGGTGACGAACGTCGAACATCAATAGAGTCGGTGAGCGGCGAGGTTGATATTGAGGACTTAATTCCGGTTGAGGAAAGTGTTTTAACTTATACAAACATAGGTTATATTAAGCGGCAGCCCGTTGAAGTTTATAACATACAAAAGCGTGGCGGCAAAGGTGTTTCGGGCATGAAGCAGCGCGATGAAGATTTTGTGGAAGACATGTTTATCGCCTCTTCACACGACAACATTTTATTTGTCACCAATCGCGGTAACATGTATAAACTAAAATGTTATGAAGTTCCCGAGGGTTCAAAACAAAGCCGCGGAACAAACATAGTCAACCTTTTGCAACTGTTGCCCGGAGAGCGAATCGCCGCCATGATGAAAACGGCTGACTTTGCCGAGAATAGGTATTTTATCTGTGTAACAAAACAAGGGTTAGTCAAGCGCACAGGGCTTGATAAATACAGGAATATCCGCAAGTCGGGGTTAAGGGCTGTGGGGCTTAACGAGGGCGATGAAATTGCCGCCGCTTATCTCACCGAGGGTGACAGTGCTGTGCTTGTCGCAACTAAAAACGGGCGCGCCATTCTCTTTGACGAGACGACTTTACGCCCGACAGGCAGAATTTCTCACGGAGTAAAGGCGATTAGACTTCGCGGCGATGACACGGTTGTCGGCGCGGCAAAGATTTATGATGAGAACAGCACAATCCTCACCGTAACCGACAAAGGCATGGGCAGACGAACTTTGCTGAACTCATACCGAAAACAGCGCAGGGGCGGTTATGGGGTTTTAAATTATAAAACCGGAGACGAAAAAGGCTCTGTTTGCGGAATTAAGACGATTTATTCTGACGATGACGTTATTTTAATATCTGACAGCGGAATTATAATAAGAATAAGGGCAAACGACCTACGCACGATGGGTCGCTATGCTTCGGGCGTGAGGGTAATGCGCCTCCAAAACGATGGGCGAGTGGTAACCTTCACCCGCACCGAACACGACGATTCCGCCGAACTCGCCGAAGTAGAAGCCGCAAACGAAGAAGATATAAGATTAGCAGAGCTGGCAGAGAGGGATGAACAATTGACAGTTGACAATTGAGAGTTGAGAGTTGAGAGTTGATAGTTATGTAGGGGACGGGCTTGCCCGTCCCGGATTTAACGCGAATTAAAAACCGCCCTTTCAGGGCGGTTTTTATTTTGTTATGCAGATTGATATATAACTCAGGAAATTTCAAGGTGTTGTTTCAAGCCTTGCTGCAATATCTGAGAAAAGTTCACGTTTTTCTTTTCTCCGGCTTCTTTCAGCCACAACGGAATAGTCGCATTAATTTTGACTGATTTTTCCTCAAAATAATTCTTATAAAATTTTGTGTTACAGGCTATAAGTGTCACGATGTCGTCTTCATCGGCTTTAATATCGCGAATGTTTTGCGGCACGGGGAGAGAAACGCCTTGTTTTTCCAACTCATACAACATAAGACACAGGGCATCTTCGGCATTCTCAACACATTCGGGTAATGTCTCGCCTTGAGAATAACAACCTTCAATATCAGGAAAATAAATTGAATAACCGCCCTCTTCTTCTTTTTCAAAAACAGCAGGATAACTGTATTTTGCCATTAAAAACACCTCCTATTTAATACCTGCATCTTTTAAGATTCTGTTTAACGTTCCTTTTTTAACGTCTTCGGTATCGTGTCTGCCAACCTGAAAAACTCGACCGCGACTTGCTCCGACCCAGTTTTCATGCTTTGAACCTTCGGATATTTTGCAACAGCCGTTTTTCTTTAACAGTTTTTTCAGCTCTGAATATTTCATTGTTAATGAATTCCCTTCGTCTACTATTTACATTATACTCCTTTTTATGCGTATTGTCAATAGGTGTTAGAAATTTTAATCACTCTCATCGTCATGCCTATATATGCCTTTGTTCTTTCTGAATTTGTCCATCACTTTTTCAATACGGCAATCCCCATAATTTATTTTATATTTCCATATCAGAATTATCGAGGGCATATTCAATGCATTTTACGACAAGTTTATATAATAAAAACAGCCGCCCGAAAAACAGACGGCATATAAAACAAATTTAATCAAATATGAGTAATTTATATGGTTCAACGCTTAATTCTTCAGCTATTTTAAAAAGAGTGCGCAAAGATATAGGTTTATAACAACCTGCCGCTTCTATTTGTGAGTAATAGGACACAGATATATTCAATTTTTCCGAAAAGGTTTCTTGCGTATATCCTTGCACTTTCCTATAATATGCTATTTTCAATCCAACCTTACGAAACATATCCCTGTATTCGTTTTTTTCCACATTAATCACCCTTTATAATTATAAAGGCTTGACAAGTAAAATAAAACTATGTATAATATTAGTAAATACTACCATATAGGTAGTAATAAATATTTTAAGGAGATTCAAAAATGATTAAATCAGTAAAAAAGAGGATTATGTCGCTATTCTTAGCAACGGTAATCGCAATAAGTTTTATTTCAGGTGGAATGTTAAGTGCGAGTGCGGAAGCTTCCGGCGATGGTTGGTCGTTAGATGGTGATGGGTTGTTGACTATAATGAGTAATACCGGTATGATGAACTGGATAAACAATGGGCGTTCCCATAATAGAGAAGCGGTGCGTATAGTTGTTATTCAAAACGGCGTGACAAGTATAGGCAGTTGGGCATTTGATGGTTGCACGGGGTTGACGAGCGTGACAATCGGTAATGGCGTGACAAGTATAGGCAATTGGGCATTTGCCTATTGCACAGCGTTGACAGAAATAACAATCCCCGACAGCGTGACAAGCATAGGCAGTAGTGCTTTTTCCGGTTGCGCGAAGTTAACGAGTGTGACAATCGGCAACAGCGTGACAAGTACAGTTGAGGGGGCATTTTTCGGTTGCACGGCGTTGACAGAAATAAAAGTTTCAGCCGATAACCAAAATTATAGCGATATAGACGGAGTGTTATTTAATAAAACCGCTACAACTCTTTTGCAATATCCACCCGGAAAGCAAGGGAGCTATACAATCCCCGACAACGTGACAAGTATAGGCGTGAGGGCATTTGGCTATTGCACGGGGTTGACGAGCGTGACCATCGGTAATGCCGTGACAAGTATAGGAGACTTTGCATTTCAATATGCGGGGTTGACCGAAATCACAATCCCCGATAAAGTGACAGGTATACCCAATCAGGCATTTTCCGGTTGTGCTGGGTTGACGAGTGTGACAATCGGCAATGGCGTGACAGTGATAGGCTATGCTGCATTTTCCGGTTGCACGAGATTAACTGAAATAACAATCCCCGATAGCGTAACAAGTATAGAAGCGAGTGCATTTTCCGACACAGCATTTCTTAACAATCAGCCCGATGGAGTAGTTTATGCCGGGAACTGGGTAATCAAATACAAAGGAAGTATGCCCTCAAATACAAGCGTAATATTACGCAATGATACGCGTGGAGTTGCTGATAGTGCTTTTCAGAATCAATTAAATCTAAGTGAAATGCACTTACCAGACAGCGTTGAAAGTATAGGTCATTCTGCATTTGACGGTTGCACGGGGTTAATGGAAATAGAAATACCCAACGGCGTGACAAGTATAGGTGCGTATGCATTTAATCGTTGCACGGGGTTGACGGAAATAATAATCCCCGACAGCGTGACAGGTATAGACCGGGGAGCATTTAGCGGTTGCACAGGGTTGACGGAAATAATAATCCCCGATGGTGTGATAACTATAGGCGAAAGAGCATTTTCCTATTGCACGGGGTTAACGAGTGTGACAATCGGCAACAGCGTGACAAGCATAGGTGATTTTGCGTTTGAGGAGTGCCGGGGATTGATAAGTGTGACACTCGGGAACAGCGTTGAAAGTATAGGAGATTATGCATTTTACCGTTTGGAATTGACGGAAATAATAATCCCCGACAGTGTGATAACTATAGGCGAAAGGGCTTTTTCCTTTTGCACGGAATTGACGGAAATAATAATCCCCAACCGTGTGACAAGTATAGGAGAGAGAGCGTTTTCCAGTTGCACGGGGTTGACAAGTGTGACAATCGGCAACAACGTTGAAAGGATAGACAGAGGGACGTTTTCTAATTGCACAGGTTTGACGGAAATAATAATCCCCGATAGCGTGATAAGTATAGGTAATTCTGCATTTTCCAATTGCACGGGTTTGACGGAAATAATAATCCCCGACAGCGTGACGAGTATAGGCAATATGGCGTTTTCTAATTGCACAGGTTTGACGGAAATCACAATCCCCGACAGCGTGACAAGTATAGGCGATTATGCATTTTCCGGTACGCCATTGCATTATGGATATAACGAAGTGGTTTATGTGGGAAAATGGGCGGTTGCCTATAATGGAACTTTGCCTTCTAACACAAGCATAACATTACGCAATGATACGCGTGGAGTCGCTGATAGTGCTTTCAGCAGTCTGCCAAATCTAACTTCGATAATAATTTCAGATAGCGTGACAAACATAGGCAATTGGGTATTTTACAACTGCACTGAGTTGATGAGTGTAACTTTTAAATCTAAGACACCGCCTTTGTTTGGTGATTCCGATGTTTTTCGAGATGTCCCTTCAAGCATGACAGTGTATGTCCCTTTAGGTGCAAAAATGGTGTATGAAGAAGTTGCAGTGTTGGGGGGTTATGCGATAAAAGAACTTGGTTTATTCCCTTGTGGCGAGCACTGTAAGGGTGTGGAGGAGTGTGACGAGCCTTGCATAAAACCGGTAATCGGCACGGATTGGACGTTAGATGGTGACGGTTTGCTTACTATAACGAGCGATTCCGGTATGCTGGATTGGGCAGGCAACGGGAGAAACTTTCCTGCTAACAGAAACGCGGTTCGTGCGGTTACTATTCAAGACGGCGTAACAAATATAGGCAATGAGACATTTTCCGGTTGCACGGGGTTGACAGAAATCATAATCCCCGACAGCGTGACAAGTATAGGTAATATGGCGTTTTACAATTGCACTGAATTAATGAGCGTGACACTCGGTAACGCTGTTGAAAGTATAGGCAGAGGAGCATTTTCTAATACAGCATGGCATTACAACCAACCTAACGGGTTAGTTTATGCAGGAAATTGGGTAATCGAATATAAAGGAACTATATCTCCAAACACAAGCATAACATTACTAAATGATACGCGCGGGGTTGCCGACAGTGCTTTTCAAAACCAATCAAATCTAACCGCAATAGCAATCCCCGATAGTGTGATAAGTATAGGCTATTCCGCATTTTCCGGTTGCACGGCATTGACCGAAATAACAATCCCCGACAGCGTGACGAGTATAGGCAACGCTGCATTTGCTAATTGCGCAGGGTTGACAAGCGTGACAATCGGCACCGGCGTTATAAGTATAGGCACTGCTGCATTTGCTGCCTCTTTCTTTGTGAGTACTAGTTTGACGAGCGTGGTTTTTAAATCTCAAACTCCGCCGGTACTTGACTATGAAGTTTTTTTCGGTGTCCCGTCAAGCATGACAGTGTATGTCCCGATGGGTGCGAAAGCGGCTTATGAAGCTGTAGGTGAGTTGCGCAGATTCAATATTATTGAAGGTGAGCCAAAGCATGAATACAGACTCGGCGACTGTAACCATGACGGCAAAATTAATATAGCCGATTTAACTTATCTCAAACGAGTTGTTGTGGGATATATGCCGGAAATTTTCATAAACCACCCCGAATGTTGGCTTGACCCCGAAACAAGGGCAGAGGAAAACCCCATGCCCAAAGCGGCAGATATAACACGGCTTAAAGATTTTCTCACAGGGAAATCGAGAACTTTGACTGATTGACACAAATGCTGTAGGGGACGGGCTTGCCCGTCCCGGATTTACTGCGAAACAAAAACCGCCCTTCAGGGCGGTTTTTTCTAATGTCATATCGCTTCATTTCGCGCCGCGACAATAGTCTCATACAGCTTTTGTGCGGTTTGTTCAAAACTTAGTCCTGTTGAGTCTATAAGAACTGCATCTTTTGCTTGTTTGAGGGGGGCTATTTCGCGGTGTGTGTCGTTATGGTCGCGCTTTCTCAACTCCTCTAACACCTCTGAATAGCTGATTTGCGCGCCTTTCTCGATGAGTTCTTCGTGGCGACGTTTGGCTCTTTCGGTGTCGGCGGCGGTTAAGAAGATTTTTACGTCAGCGTTGGGTAATATAACCGTGCCTATATCTCTGCCGTCCATGATTACCGAGTTAGTTTCTGCCATGTCGCGTTGAAGCTTTAGCAAAAACTCACGAACAAAAGGGAGTTTTGAGACATCTGATGCCCACATCGAGACCTCGTCACGTCTGATTTTCTCGCTCACGTCTTCGCCGTTTGAAAACACCCTCTGCTCGCCGTCAATAAGCTTGATTGAAAGTTTCAGCTTTCCTTCAATTGTTTTGCGAACCTCTTCCTCATCATTAACGCCGACTCCTTTTTCACTGCAAAACAGTCCGACTGCGCGATATAATGCCCCCGTATCGACATAGACAAACCCTAATCGTTTTGCCAAATTGCGTGATAAAGTGCTTTTTCCCGAACCTCCGGGGCCGTCAATTGCTACTTGCATATTTTTTAGTCCTTTCTATTTAATCTTATCCCTTTATCGACGAAATTAAAAATTATTTCGCTCACAAAGATGAAAGGGCAGAAATACTGACTTTTTTGGATTTCGTTGATGATGATTTTTGGAAAATATGTTTATAGGATTGGGTTTCGCCAATATTGGTCACATCAATCTCTTTTATAACATCTTTTTCCATGAGCCACGGCAGGGCTTTTCGAGTTTTCTTAAATTTCATTCGCCTTACCTCGTTTACGCTATCGACTTACCGACTTCCATCTCCTCTAAAATGTCCTCGTATGAAAAGTCATTTATATCATCGCTACCGTGACTGTTGCCATAGATGAATTTCAAAACATTCTTCAAAAACCATTCCTCGTCCGTATAATCAATCAATTCAGAATGAATCATAGCATAATGGTCTTTATGCTTAAGTTTTGTGGCGATATAGACCCGTGTTCCGTCCGGCTCTACCCAATGTCTATCCATAAGAGCCTCCTTGATGAAAGATTCATCTAAGGTTTCATAAATCTTTTCAAGTGAATATTTTTTCTCGGCGAGTATTTTTTCCTCATTCATTTTAACCTCGACTTTATACATAATGCACCTCTCTGTTTAATATTTTTTCCACTTAACCTATCGCCGCAAGATACCCTGTGCTGAATGCTATTTGCAGGTTGAATCCTCCTGTTAGGGCGGCTACGTCAATTACCTCGCCGCAAAAGCGCAGGTTCTCGACTATTTTCGACTCCATGGTTTTGGGGTTAATTTCTTTTGTGTCAACGCCGCCATCGGTAATCACGGCGTTTTCTGCTTGAAAGCCTGTAAAAGTGAACTTGAAGTTCTTCATTAGTGTTATTATTTTTTGTCGCTCGTGTCGGGTTATTTCGTTTACCCTCTTTTCGGGTTCTATTCCGACTTTTTTGACAAAAGGTGGAATGACTTTAGCGGGTAAAATTTTATTCAGCGAGTTGATAAACTGCTTGTTTTTACTCTCTGCGAAGTCTCTGAGAAGTCGCTTGTCTAACACAGCTTGGTCGAGAGCGGGTTTAAAGTCAATTGATATAGTATAGCGTTCTTGTTCGGATTGTTTGATATAACTGCTTAGTGTTAATATTAACGGGCCTGACAGTGCCGTGGGGGTGAAAAGCATTTCTCCCAGCCCCTTGTAGAGTGACTTGTTTGAATGACGCTCGTGAAGACAAACGCCGACATTTTTTAAGGACAGACCGGACATTCCACCCAAAAGAACTTTTTCTGCAACTTCAATTGGAACTAACGAGGGTTTAAGCGGGATTATGGTATGCCCGAACTCCGATGCTAAACTGTAACCGTCACCGGTTGAGCCGGTCTTGGGGTAGGACATGCCGCCGGTGGCTATGATTATTTTTGTCGCATTGTATGTCTGCTTTTCGCCGTGCAGGGTGAACAGAACGCTTTTTGTTGCACGAGTTATTCTGTCGCGAATTACCTCTATTTTGAGCCGCCTTGTTTCTTTGAGCAGGGCGTTCACTATATCTTGTGCTTTGTCAGAAACGGGAAAGACCCTGCCGCCGCGTTCGGTTTTCAGCGGAACACCTATTTTCTCGAAGAAGTCCATTACATAGCGGCTGTCACACGCGCTCAACGCGCTGTAGAGAAAGCGTGCGTTTTTTGGAATATTTTTCATCATTGTTTCGATGTCACAGTTGTTTGTGAGGTTACAACGTCCTTTTCCTGTTATGGCGAGTTTGCGCATTAGCTTTTCGTTGCGCTCGATTATGGCGACTTTCACTCCTTGGCGTGCCGCGTGAATTGCGGCAAAAACGCCTGACGCTCCGCCGCCAATTACAATGACATCATATATTGGGGACAATTTTTTCTTTCCCCCCCATATACGGTTGAAGTGCGCGCGGAATACTAACCGTGCCGTCGGCGTTCAGGTTGTTCTCGAAGAAACAGATTAGCATACGTGGCGGCGCGACAACGGTGTTGTTCAGCGTGTGGGCGATATATTTTTGCCCGTCTTCGCCTTGAACGCGGATAGCCAATCTTCTTGCTTGGGCATCCCCCATATTTGAGCAACTTCCGACTTCAAAATATTTTTGTTGGCGCGGCGACCACCCCTCAATGTCCACAGAGCGGACTTTTAAATCTGCCAAATCGCCCGAGCAACACTCTAACGCCCTCACGGGAATGTCAAGCGTTGTGAAAAATTCAACTGTGTTTTTCCAGAGCTGTTCATACCAAAATTCGCTGTCTTGCGGCTTGCAGACGACAATCATTTCTTGCTTTTCAAATTGGTGTATGCGATAGACACCGCGCTCTTCTAAGCCGTGCGCCCCGACTTCTTTGCGAAAACAGGGTGAATAGCTTGTTAGTTTATGGGGAAGTTCTTGCTCTTTTATTATGGTGTCTATATATTTGCCAATCATACTATGCTCTGACGTTCCGATTAAGAATAAGTCCTCGCCCTCTATTTTATACATCATGCCTTCGAGTTCGGCGAAAGACATCACGCCGCTGACCACGCTCTCCCTAATCATATACGGGGGAATGGTATAAACAAAACCTCTGTCAATCATGAAGTCGCGCGCATACGAAAGAATAGCGGAATGAAGCCGCGCCACATCACCACTCAAGAAGTAAAAGCCGTTGCCGGAGGTTTTACGCGCACTTTCTATATCAATTCCGCTGAAACTTTCCATCAGTTCGACATGATAAGGCACCTCAAAATCGGGGACTTTCGGCTCTCCGAAGCGGCAGACCTCGACATTTTCAGAGCTGTCCGCTCCGATAGGTGTGTGCGGCGAAATCATCTGCGGAATCTGCAACATAAGCTCTCTGACTTTTTCTTCAAGCTCTCTTTCCTCCCCCTCTAAAGAGGCAAGCTCATCGTTAAAGCCGACGACCTGTTGCTTCGCATCTTGCGCTTCTTGTTTCATGCCTTTTGCAAAAAAGCCGCCTATTTCTTTGCTAATCTTATTACGCAACGCGCGTAGTTCGTCACAGCGCGCTCTAATCTTGCAAAACTTTTCATGAGCCGCGACAACCTCATCCACAAGAGCTAATTTTTCTTCTTTAAACTTTTTTCTTATATTTTCTTTGACCATTTCGGGGTTTTGGCGCAAAAACTTTATATCAAGCATATCTTCTCCTTTAAATTGCTAATTTATTTATAATTTCTTTAAGCTCGTCATCGGTTGCGAGAACTATTTCGAGGGTTATTTTGTTCTTTGTTTTGTTTATTCTTACGGGTTTTTCGAGGGCGTTGCTCAAAGACAGTTGAGCCTCAACATAAAAGTTATCCCGTTGAGCGTTTTCATCGGGGGGGAATGTCTGTGTGCTAACCGCGGTGTTTGTTCTTTCAGCGTGAGCGTTTTTCATCAACCTTTCTAAGGCGTGGACGGACAATCCGCTATTTTTAATTCTAACCGCGTATTCAAGAATCTCGTCATCGCTTTTTGCCGACATAAGAACTTTGCAGTGCCCCTTAGAAATCTCCCCTTTGCGCACCATAGTCAACACCGTGTCAGGCAAAGATAAAAGCCGCAACGCGTTTGTGACAGAAGAGCGCGCTTTGCCGATTTTCTTTGCAACATCTTCTTGTTTCATGCCGTATTTATCAATTAAATCACGATAACCCATAGCTTCTTCAATCGGGTTTAAGTCTTCTCGTTGAAGGTTTTCGATGAGGGCAACCTGCATGACTTGAACGTCTGTCAGCTCCATAATCCGCACGGGGAGTTGAGAAAGCCCGGCAATTCTTGCTGCACGCCAACGGCGTTCCCCTGCTATTATTTTATAGCCGTCACCACAAGGGTGGACGATTAACGGTTGAATTATTCCGTGGGCGGCGATTGATTCTGCTAAGTCCGCTAACTTTTCGTTGTCAAAATCTTTGCGCGGTTGGTCGCGGTTCGGTTCAATTTCGTTTATATTGAGGGAAGTAATCGCCTCGTTTTCGTCCGCCAACGGGTCTTCGCCGAAAAGGTCTTGATAGTTATCACCCAATCCTGATTTCTTAGCCACTTACACGCACCCCCCGTTCAAACTTTCTCAAAACTTCGCCACTGAGTTTTATGTAGGCTTCCGCGCCTTTTGACGCGCTGTCATAATAAACGATAGGTTGTCCGTGACTTGGGGCCTCGGCGATTTTAACATTGCGCGGAATTTCTGTTTGAAAAATCGTTTCAGGTGGAAACTTCTTGCGAATGTTCAGCATAACGTCACGATTAATGGTCAGCCTTTTGTCAAGCATGGTGAAGACAATCCCCATAACTTGAAGATTGCGGTTGGCTTTTTTCTTCACACGTTTAACGGTTGAGAAAAGCTCGGCGACACCCTCAAGGCTATAGGGTTCACACTGCATAGGGATAATAATTCTGTCACTCGCGCACAAGCCGTTTAAGGCGAGAACATCTAAAGCAGGCGGGCAGTCGATAAAAATCACATCATAGTTGTCACGAATTTGGGTGAGTGCTTTTCTCAACTGCATATTTCGATTTTCAAGGCGCAAGAGATTAATTCCGGCGTGCGCTAAACTTTGTGTCGCGGGAATAATGTCAACGTTTTTAAAGCCTGTTTTAACGACAGTCTCGCTCGGGCGCGCATCACCCATAATCAATTCATAGGTGGTGTTATTGAGTGCCGCTTTTTTAATGCCAAAACCACTGCTGGCATTGCCCTGCGGGTCAAGGTCAACTAACAAAACTTTCTTTCCGCTCTTGCCCAAAGCCGCCGAAAGATTTATTGCGGTGGTGGTTTTAGCGACACCGCCTTTTTGATTAACTATTGCAATTACCATTTTTTACTCCTAATTTTACCTTCCAAATTTTTATCCGCGCAATTAATAGCCGCGAACACGTCTATTAATTAATTATAACATAAATCTGCGCAGAAATAAACCCCAAAACAAAAAATTGTAAAAATCATGAAAAAACCACACCCCAAAGCAACAAACTTTGTAGATATGGTCTTTTCTAATATGGAAGGGTTCGGGTTGGCGTATTTATGTTCCACGTGGAACTATGAGAGTCAATTAAAATAATTGCTTGGAGTCCCCTCTTGACTTAATGGGTTCTATGTGATATAATAAACAAATAAACAAATAAACATATAAACAATGTTGTGAGGTGATACTATGGAAACTACAGCTAACCGTTGGGGAAATGCTCTTGGCTTTCGCATTCCCAAATCGTTACAGGATATTTCAAATATTCACGATAAGACGAAAATCAAAATCGAAGCTGAACCGAATCGACTGATTATAACAAAAATCCCTGAACGCTTGACGTTAGAGGCTATTTTTGAAAATTGGGATGGCGAAAAATACGACAGCTATGACTGGGGCGAGCTTGAAATGCCTGCCGGAAAGGAAATGATATGAGCTTTCAACAGGGGGACATAGTTATCGTAAATTTCGACCCGACTCTTGGACATGAACAAGCGGGACGGCGTCCTGCTTTAGTTGTCAGCAAAGGGCTTTACAATCAAAACACAAATCAGATACTCGTATGTCCTATAACATCAAGAGCAAAGCCGCTTCCTATGAGAATTAAACTTGATAGTAGAACGAAAACACAGGGATTTATCATGTGCGACCAAATCAGAACGTTCGATATTGATGCGCGAAAGCCCAAATTTGCCGAAAAGCTCCCGGAAGACACTTTGGAAAAGATTAAACAAACCGTTTCAGCCATAATCATATAGGCAACCTCTGAAAACTTTTCAAAATTCTTGACTTAATGTGTTCTATGTGATATAATAATCATATAGAACACAATTTTTTGAGGAGGTCTTATCATGGAAACAACTTTACAGCTTGCTTCATGGGGAGACTCAACTGCTTTGAGAATCCCAAAAATTTTTTTGCGACAGTTAAACATGACTGACAAATCAACTGTAAAAATCAAGATTAACCACAACAACGAACTAATTGTCACGCCATATGTAAAGCGAATGACAATTCAAGAACGCTTTGCAATGTATCCGGGGGATTATATGAGAGAAGTAGAACTTGATTGGGGCGAAGATGTAGGGGAGGATTTTATATGACTACTACAATAAATCGTTGGGGAACAGATTATGGGATTAGAATAACAAAGCCTATACTTGAGCAATTTCCCATTAGTGATAAACAAAAATTAAGTGTTGAAATTGAGGGAGATAGAATTATTTTTACGCGTTCTAAAGAAGTCAAACCACACAAATCGCTTGCAGAATATTTGAAAGAATACGGTTGGGACGGTAAAACCCCTGAATTAACGAAAGAGGACAAAGAATGGTTGAATATGTCTGCAGTCGGGGAGGAAATAGAATGGTAAAGCAAGGAGATATAATTAAAACAGACCTTGACCCGACAAAAGGACACGAACAAGCAGGTTATCGCCCCGCCCTCGTAATCAGTCCGCCCCTCTTCATGCAAGCAAGCAATTTAACGCTGATTTGCCCAATCACTAACACAGATAGAAAACGGGCAATGCACATTAAGCTTGAAAACACACAAACAACAGGATTTGTAATGACCGACCAAATAAGGGCGATAGACCTTAAAAGCAGACCGTTTCGTATAATAGAACGTGTTTCAAAGGATTTTGCGGAAGTTATATCCAACCTCATCAAAGCTTCGGTTGACATCTTAGAGGAGTATTAGTCATCTTTATTCTTGACAAAAAGTGATACATGTGATATAAATAGATATAATATCACATAAAGGAGGTCTTATCATGGAAACAACTTTACAGCTTGCTGCATGGGGAGGCTCAACTGCTTTGAGAATCCCAAAAAATATCTTACAACGATTGAATTTAAACGAAAAATCAACGGTTAAAGTTAGAATTGACAATGATGAAATAATCATAAAACCTGTTTATCCCCACAAAACACTTAAAGAACGTTTTGAAGGGTGGGTCGGCAACTATGAATTAACCGATGAAGATAGAGAATGGCTCAATTTAGAACCAATGGGAGAAGAAGTTTGAAAATAAATCACCGTAAATATAGGAGAACATATTTTCAAAGCGCGTTTGTGCAGAAAGGGCATGTCTAAAAGAATGAAAAACGGAAAACCCGAACACGGCGATATTATCAGAGTGAATCTAAATCCTACGTTGGGGCATGAACAATCGGGAACTCGCCCTGTATTGGTTGTGAGCGAGGGTGGGCTTGCCCCCACCCCCTTTCTTCTAAACACCTATTTCGGGACGGAAAGGCTATAAAACATCTGCAAATTGCGGGACGGGCAAGCCCGTCCCCTACAATCATTGTCAATTGTCAATTGTACATTGTCAATTGTTCGTCAATTGTCCGTCAGTTTTATCCTCACCAAATACTCTATATATTCATCCGTTTTGTTCTGTTCGCTTGTGCAGCTTATTCCTGCTTCTTTCATGGTTTTTATTGTTTGGTTAAAGCTGTTGATGTAAAGACCCACTTGTTTGAATTGCCAGTTTCTCTTTTCTCTTTTGGGCGTGTCTGTTTTGGTGGTGGCAGCTATTACCTCGTCTATAAACTTGTCCGTTTGGGCGGTGTTGAGTTGCAATGCGCTGATTTTTTCAACCGCCCCGATTCTAAGCTCATTGGGAAGTTTCAATAACGCCCGCGCTTGTCTTTCGTTAAGTCTATAACGCAATACCGCCGCTTTTTCTTCATCAGTGAGCCTAAGAAGCCTAAGTTTATTCGCCACGGTCGACTGTGCCACACCGAGTTTCGCCGCCGCTTCTTCTTGAGTAATTCCAAAATGTTCAATCAACCCCTTTATCGCCAAAGCCTCTTCTATAAAATTGAGGTCTGAGCGTTGTATGTTTTCGAGAATAGCCAATACTGCTGAATTTCTGTCGTCTGCCTCGATGACTATTGCGGGAATGGTGTCAAGACTGATTAACTTTGCCGCGCGTAGACGGCGTTCGCCCGAAATAAGCTCATAGGGGCGTTCGCCACTCACACGCCGAACAGTGATGGGTTGCAACACCCCGTTTTGCTGAATACTCACCGCAAGTTGTGAGAGTTCATAATCGTCAAAAATAAATCGCGGCTGCGACGGATTGGGCGCAATCTCTGCCACAGGAAGTTCAACCACGTTGTTGACCGCCCGCACTATCGGTTCGCTCTCATTAATTTGTTGTTCGCTGTGTTGTTCTTGCTTTTGAAAAATCGGAATAAATCCCATTTATCCTTCCCTCCTTGTGTTGGAATATAACCATAACCACATTATAGCAGAAAATATTTCAATATTCCACCCAAAAGTTTCGACACGCCACAGCGGCAGAAAACAACAAAAACCCTCTTTTGACATTTCAAAGAGGGTTTTTAGAAATATTTACTCTGTTTCTTGGGTATTGTGTCGGCGTTTGCGATATTTTTCTGATTACAACGAGAGAACGTTTGTCGCCCGATGGCAACGCGTATCTGAAAACCTCCTCGACTTTTCCTCCTAACGTTTTTATGGCGGTGGTGGCTTCGGCTGTCTCGTCGCGTTCTCCCTTCATTGCGGCGAAAAGACCGCCGACTTTGACTAAGGGCAGAACATATTCCACCAAAGCCGAAAGATTTGCAACGGCTCTTGAAATTCCGACGTCGAACTTTTCTCGAAACTCGTCTTTGCGTGACAACTCCTCGCTTCGCGCATGGATAATCGAAAAGTCAAGCCCCAACTCTGCCTTTAAAAACTCAAGGTAGGTTGTTCTTTTTTTCAGACTGTCAACCAAAGTCAACTCTAAATCAGGGCGCGCGATTTTCAAGACAACGCCCGGGAACCCGGCACCCGTTCCAATGTCAATTATAGATGTTCCACGTGGAACATCATGTAGTAGCTCAAGTGGCAACGCGCTGTCTATATAGTGCTTCTCAAATATTTCATCGTTTTGCGTTATCCGTGTTAAATTAACTTTGGCGTTATATTCGAGCATGAGCTTGCTCATTTTATTTAAAAGGAATGTCTCGCGCTCAGAGAAAACGTAGTTCATGGTTCACACCTCCTCTTGTGGCAACAACGGCGACATAGCGGAAGATGTTGCGATTAGCAACACTGATATGTCGGCAGGGTTGACTCCCGATATGCGCCCCGCCTGCCCGATTGAGAGCGGCTTGTGGAGGTTCAGCTTCTCTTGCGCCTCAATTCGCAAACCCTTGATTTTTGAGTAATCAAGAGCCGGCGAGAGTTTTCGGCGTTCAAGCTTTCTCATTTGTTTGATTTGTTCGGTCTGGGTTTTGATGTAGCCCTCATATTTAACGGCTATTTCTAACTTATAGACTAACAAAGGGGTTAAGTTGCTTAGGCTTATCAACGGCGCGAATTTAATAAGAGCTTCATAAGAAAGTTGCGGACGTTTAAGCAGTTCATACAGGCGAACGCTTTGAGAGATTGGCGTTGTCCCCTTTTCAAGCAACATTGCGTTCAGCTCGTCACAAAATCTGACACTTGTTTTCTTTAAAAGTTCAAGCTCGTGTGCCAACTTTTCTTCAAGCGCGCACAGTTTTTGATAGTTTTCTTTGGTTTGAAGCCCTATTTCATAGCCGATTTTAAGCAGTCGTTCAGGGGCATTGTCTTGCCTTAATATAAGACGGTATTCTGAACGCGAGGTCATCATTCGGTAAGGTTCAACGCACCCTTTAGTGACTAAATCGTCAATCAACGTTCCGATGTATGATGAGGCGCGGTCTAAGATTAACGGCTCTTTGTTTGCAATAAGGCGTGCGGCGTTGACACCGGCAATCAGCCCTTGCGCCGCCGCTTCTTCATAGCCCGATGTGCCGTTGAACTGCCCTGCCCCGAAAAGCATTTTAATGTTCTTAAACTCTAACGTGGCATGCAACTGCAAAGGCTCGGCGCAATCGTATTCAATAGCATAGCCCGGGCGAATTACCTCGACATTTTCAAGACCTATTATGGTTCTCATGAGTTTAAGCTGAACATCTTCAGGCAGGGAAGAGGACAGCCCTTGCAGATACAGCTCGTCTGTATCGGTTCCCATTGGCTCAATAAAGATTTGATGTCGCTCTTTATCGCCAAAGCGGACAACCTTATCTTCAATACTCGGGCAATAGCGTGGCCCGACACCGCGAATCTCGCCACTGTAAAGCGGTGAACGTTCAAGGTTTTTGAGTATGATGTCATGGGTGTCTTTATTGGTGAATGTAATGTAACACGGAAGCTGTTTTCCATAACCGCTTTCATCGGGAAAGGAAAAACGTGGAGCGAACTCGTCCCCGTCCTGTTGAGCAACTTTGCTGAAATCTACTGAGCGACGATGAACTCGCGGGGGAGTACCTGTTTTAAACCGCCGTATAGACATTCCCAAATCTATAAGCGATTCAGTAAGAGCAGTCGGCGCGCAAAGACCATCGGGCCCGCCTTCATAACTCGATTCGCCGATAAAGATTTTGCCGCCCAAATATGTTCCGGTGGTTATTATAACCGCGCGCGCCCCATAAAACGCGCCCTGTTTAGTTCTAACACCTGTTGTTATACCTGCTTCAACACAAATTTCAACGACTTCGGCTTGTTTTAGATATAAGCCCGGCTGTTTTTCAAGTGCGTTTTTCATATATCGGCTGTATTTTGCTCTGTCGCTTTGAACCCTAAGCGAGTGAACCGCCGCGCCCTTTCCGCGATTTAGCACGCGCGCTTGCAGGGCAGTGGCATCAGCTGCCCTACCCATTTCACCCCCAAGGGCATCAATTTCAGAGACGATTTGACCCTTCGCACTTCCGCCCACAGACGGGTTGCAAGGCATATTCGCCACGGTGTCAGGCGAGAGGGTAAAAATCGCGGTTTTCATATTCAACCGCGCCGCCGCCAAAGCCGCCTCACACCCGGCATGTCCCGCCCCAATCACAATAACATCAAAATTTTCAAGTTTATATTCTTTCACTTTTCTAAGCGCGCCCTTTCTTAAATTTTTATGCTATTTTTATTATATAATATTTTTATAAAATTTACAAGTGAAATTTTTTGAAGGTGTTGACAAAAGTCACAATATATTGTACAATATAAAGTACAATGATGAAAGGGTTGAAGTTTATGTTAGCTGTAAATTACTCCACCATTCGCAATAAGCTAAAAGATTATTGTGACAAAGTAACAGATAGTTACGAAACAGTTATTGTTACCCGAAAAGATGAAAAAAACGTTGTTATTATAAGCCTTGAAGAATACAACGCACTTATCAAAGCCTCTAAAAACGCCGCTTATTTGGATATGCTTGACCGCTCAATGGGACAAATTGCGAGGGGTGAAGGCAAAATCCATGAGCTGATAGAGGTAGATGATGACTAAAATTTGGTCTGATAAAGCGTGGGATGATTATCTTTCGTGGCAAACGGAAGATAAAAAAACGTTAAAACGCATTAACCAACTCGTGAAAGATATTGAACGAAACGGGCTATCTAAAGGAATAGGTAAGCCCGAGCCGCTGAAATATCCGCAAGGCATGGAGCAGAAAAATAGACCACGCAAACAGGCTTATTTACAACTTTGACGAGAAGAAAAACTTGTTATTATACGCTTGTAAGGGGCATTATGACGATAAATAAATAGCTCGCAAATTAGAAAAAACCGCCCTGAAAGGGCGGTTTTTGTTTTGGGATTGTCTTGCTGATAATTGTTTACAGATTCAGCCACAAAGCGGGGCGAACGCCGTAGTTGTTGTCGACACGGTGACCGCCGAGAAAGATGTTGCCGTCACCATTTGCTATATATTATTAGTATCCATTTGCAGTTGCGCCGTGTACAGCTTGCTCGTGGGTAAATCCATCGAATTCCAACATCTCTATCAAACTTTGCCGTGAAAAAGAAGAAACCCCCAAGAAATTTTTTGCAGATTTTGCTGCTTGCTCGTACCAGTCAGCACCACAATTATCTGCTCCGTAAGCCGCCTCACTGTAGGCATATCCCTCAAATTCCAATTGCTCAATTAACCCGGTATAAGAAAACGCTGTAATCTTCAAGTATTCTTTCGCCGACTTTAAAGCGTTCTGCTCGCCCATAGTTGCACCTTGTGCCTGCCTTGTTTCGTCAGTTGCACCTTGTGTCTCCCTTATTTCGTCTAACCGATAAGCACAAATTAAAAATCGTTCGTGTTTTTGAAAAATTCGCCGAACTTTATAAAGATGATTTTAAATAAATTTTTAAGGTGCGTTGTCAAGGTCAAGTAGTGTTTTTTCGCTTGTTTTGAATGTTGACATTTCTTTTCAAATATGATATACTATATCCTATAGAGTATATCCATCGCTTGAAAGGAGTTTTTGATGAACGGGACGAGAACACTTCGCGTAAATCGCTGGGGTAATGGCTTGGGAATACGTCTTCCAAAAGATTTCGCCGAGAAGGAAGGAATTACCGAAACTTCACGGGTAGAGGTGAGCATAACCGATAAGGGATTAATGATAACCCGTGCAAAGGAACCGCGCAAACACATTCCTCTTTCAGAGCGGCTAAAAGGGTGGGACAGCAAACCATATGAGCTTTTGGACGAGGACAGGGAGTGGCTTAATATGAAAAGCGTGGGGGACGAAGTGGAATGGTAAAGCAGGGTGACATTATAAAGACCGATTTAGAGCCAACAAAGGGACACGAACAGTCGGGATATCGCCCTGCTGTTGTAGTTAATAACGTTTCGCATTCACGGGCAAGTAATATGATTTTAGTTTGCCCTGTCACTAACACCGACAGAAAAAGCCCTCTGCACGTTAAATTAGAAGGAATGGCAACAACGGGTTTTGTTATGTGTGACCAAATTCGGTCTGTAGACCTCAAAGCACGTGAATATAGAATTATAGAAACGCTTGACGAGGACACGCTTTGGGAAATATGCGATATTGTCAAAGGTTCGGTTGATATAGAAACCGCGAATATGTGAAAAACCGCCCTGAAGGGCGGTTTTTGTTTCGCAGTAAATCCGGGACGGGCAAGCCCGTCCCCTACAGTCCGCAATTATTAAGCTCCAATGACAAACCCCGGGTGTCTCATAATGAAACCTTTCAAAAACGTCAAATCTGCCGCATTAATTCTGCCATCAGCGTTTATATCGCACTCGTCATTAACCGAAAAGCCGGGTGCCATTACCAACACTCTTTTCAAATAAGTAATATCGGCTACATCGATTTTGCCGTCTTGATTACAGTCGCCGCGTATAAAAACGGGCGGCTGAATAATTTCCACTAAAGTAACACCCCCCGAAACATACTCAACATCAAGCGTTTTCGCATTTATATCCGAAACGCTTGAAAGGTTGGCTACAATCGAAATCTCTTGAAGCACATCAACGGGAGCATTATCCAAAACCTCTAATTCCAAAGTCACAAGCAACTCGCCGCTATAACTGCCAAGCCCCTCAGCCGAAAGAACCACACGCGAATAACCGGAAGAATTCCCAATAAAACTATCCCCTATACGCATGCCGCCCACGTCACTAAAACCTGTTAATTTTAATCCGGCAGGAATGTCAAAGTACAAAACCGCAGAGTTAATTCCCGGGTTACCGCCCGAGCTATTGTCAACTATATCGTTATACTCTACAGTCACCGGAACACTGACAACCCCTACACCGGATGAAGTACTCACTTTTCCAACACTAACAACAACAGGCTCAACATCATCATCAAAATCAACTTCAACAATATTAAACCCACTCAACTCACTTTCAGCTTCATAAGCCGCTTTAGCACCTATTGGGACATACACTGTCATGCTTGATGGGACATTCCCGAAAACACTCCATAAAGCAAAAAACGGCGGCATTTGAGATTTGAATGTTACACTTTTCAATTCTACGCAACAGTAAAATGCAGAGCTTCCTATAGTTGTAATGCTGTTGGGAATTTTTATCTCTCTCAAATTTATGCAATTAAAAAACGCAAAGCTTTCTACACTTGTCGCGCCTTTGGGGATTATGATTTCCGTCAAACTTGTGCAACCCATAAACGCTCCCTCTCCTATACTTTTCGTGCCCCCACCTATGGACACACTTGTCAACCCCGTGCAATCGCTAAATGCACCACTGCCTATACTTATCACGCTGTCGAGAATTATTATTGAGGTTAGATTTGACAAACTTGCGAAAGCACCACTGCCAATCGCTCTCGTATCATTGCGTAATGTTATAGTTGTGTTTGTGGGCATTTCTCCTTTATAGCCGACCGCCCATTTTCCTACATAAACTACCCCATCGGGCTGATTATTGAATAATGCCGTGCCGGAAAATGCTGAACTACCTATACTTGTCACGCTATCGGGGATTTTTATTTCTGTTAACTTTGTGCAATCTTGAAACGCTGAAAAACCTATACTTCCAACACCAACACCTATTGTAACGTTCGTTAATCCCGTACAATTACTAAACACATATATGCCTATACTTTCAACGCCACCGGGAATGGTTATTTCCGTTAAACTCAGACAATTGAAAAACGCCCACATCCCTATATTTTTAACAGTGTCGGAGATTGTTATCTCGCTTAATCCCGTGCAATTGGAAAATGCATTACCTTCTATAAACGTAACCCCATCTTGGATAACAACCTCGCGCACTGCGTATATATTAGACGTGGTTCCTCTCCCATTGTCAACCCAGTCAGTCATACCGACATCATTTTCTATAACCAACACCCCATCATCATCTAACGACCAACCATCGCCGGAGTCTGCCGCGCTTGCACTTAACATTCCACCTGAAATAAAACCTATTGCGATTACCGTTGCTAAGAATAGCGACATAACCCTCTTTTTTACTGATTTAATCATTGCTACCTCCTAAAATTCGGTAAAATTTACCGTTGATATTCATATTATAGCTTATTCTAATTTCTTTGTCAAGTGAAAAAGACATTATATGAAATTAAATAAATTTCTTTTTATGTTAATGACTATTCCGTTATGTTGAGTTATTATTATACAAGAGGTGATAATAATGATAGCAGAAAGAATTAGAGAATTGAGAGAAGAAAGAAAGTTGTCGCAAACAGAATTGGCAAAAAAACTTGGGCTAACAAGGGGTGGGGTAAATAGTTGGGAATCTTCAACCTCGTTGCCTTCAATTCGTTATCTTGTTGAGTTGGCGAAGTTTTTTAATTGCGCGACTGATTATATGCTGGGTTTAAGCGAACGCACAAGCATTGAAATAACAGGCTTGAAAAAAAGCGACATTGCTTTAATATCCGACATTGCCGATAGACTAAGAAACTAAAGCAAAAGTTAGCGATTGTCATGAGCGGAAAAGTAGCTCGCAAATTAGAAAAAACCGCCCTGAAGGGCGGTTTTAATGCTATTCATAGGGCTAAATCAATGGAACTATAAACCGTTAAGTGTAAATGGAATAATCTTCCAAAAATAACCAATACTTTTATTGCGGCAAAACAGGGCAACGCTGAAGAGCGACCCGACGCGTCCGCGGCTTAAACGGCAAAACGGTG
>Ga0099364_10001027_pt1 | contig 46959 bp, 44 predicted proteins | sample TergutTh196P3_FD_73070 | JGI IMG/M metagenome (GOLD analysis project Ga0099364, IMG submission 73070) | Microcerotermes parvus P3 segment gut microbial communities from Pointe-Noire, Republic of the Congo - Th196 P3 | ecosystem: Host-associated > Arthropoda: Insects > Digestive system > Gut ...
GCCTTTGCGGAAGGAGTATACAGACGATTGACAACCGGGGACGGGTGCGGCGGCGCGGCGAAGCCGAAAGCCCCCGCGCCCAGCCCCCCGCCGCCGAAGGCGGCGGTAGAACAACAGCCTATCATTGCCTGTTGTTCTGTCGCAGAACCATACAGCGTAACAACCGCAAGGCTTACAGGCGCGACAGGCCGATAATCGCAATGTCGCAATGTCGCAAACAAATGAAATAGGAGGGAAAAATCATGCGAGATACACAATCAAGAAAGTACATCGTTACCATCAACAATTTCCTCGAACACGGCTACACGCGGGACACTATACGCGAGAAGATAACGGCGTTAAAGTCGCTTGTCTACTTCTGCGCGGCAGAGGAAAAAGGGCTAGAGTGCGGAACGCACCATATCCACCTATACGCCGTGTTTTCGTCCGGCGTTCGCTTCTCCACGATGAAAAACGTGTTTTCCCTCGGCGGCGATATACAGCCAGCCCGTGGCTCCTCTGTGGACAACAGGGCATATGTCAGCAAGACGGGGAAATGGGAGAACGACGAAAAGAGCGATACACAAATAGACGGCACATTTGAGGAATGGGGAGAACTGCCGGAGGAACACCAAGGAGGGAACAGCATAGAAGCGGCGATTATCGAGCGCATACAAGACGGGGCAAATAACGCCGAAATACTCCGGGAGTTTCCGCATTACCTTCGTGGCTTACGCGATGTTGAGTATGTCCGCCAAACCCTTCGAGCCGAAGAACACCGCGAGAAATGGCGGGAGATTGAAACAGTGTACATATGGGGCGCAACGGGAACGGGGAAAACACGCTATGTCATGGAAGGCTGCGGATACAGCAACGTATACGCCGTCAATAACTACAAGCACCCCTTTGACGGGTACGCCGGGGAAAGCGTCATGCTGTTTGATGAGTTCAACAGTCATTTTCGTATACAGGACATGAACAACTACCTAGACGGCTACCCTCTGACGCTCCCCGCACGGTACAACAACAAACAGGCTTGTTATGAAAAGGTATTTATCATCAGCAACTTAGACCTACAGGAACAGTACACGCACGAGAAGCGAAGCCAGCCTAACGTATGGGCGGCGTTTACCCGGCGCATCCATAAGGTCATCCGGTTCATGCCGGATGGAACGCGCCGGGAATACGCAACCGGCGAATACCTCTCCGGGGCGGGAGGGTGGGACGCGCTTCCTAACGATACCCCTACCCCGTGGGATGACGAGGGGACGGTGTTGCCGCTATGAACATACCGCCGGTTACAAGCATTGAAAACGCCCTACGGCTCTATTACAGTCATTCAGAGCTAGGCAACAAGGAGATTGTGCAGTTATTCGGCAAACTTTCCACCGCTACAATCGCCAGACTAAAGAAAATGGCAAAGGACGAAATGCTAAGGCGCGATATGCTTTCATACGGCATATACAAGGTGAATACCGTCGTTGCGTATACGGTCTGGGGGATTGATGTGTTCGATTTGGAAAGGCGCAGAAAGAAGCTGAAAGAGCTGGCGTTGTAAGAAAATTTCGTTTTCAACCTTGCGTTTTAGGTGTAGATGTGATATACTTATTATGCAAGGTTGAGCCGCTTTTGGAGGTTTAACAAATGCCAATATACAAAGCAAACGGCAAAAAAGACGGCTTGCAAAAATACAACGTGCGTGTAAACTACATTTCCGACAGCGGACAGGCAAAGCAACTGACTCGGACTGCTTACGGCTTAGAGGCGGCGAAAGAGTTGGAGCGGCGGTTAGCAAGCGGGGTAAAAGACGGTAGCGAGAACACCGCCAAGAAAATGACTGTACAACAGTTGTTCGACGAATACGAAGCCGCCAAACAGTACGAGATTCGGGAAACGACGCATGACAAGAACAGGCGAAACTATGCTTTATATGTTAAGCCGACATTAGCGGGGATTCGCATTGACAGGGTGACGGTTGCACTGCTCCAAGAATGGAAGCGGTCAATCGAGCAAAAGGGGCTACATCTGAACACCAAAAGACACGCATACGGCATTGTCCGGGCAATCCTCAATTATGCGGTTCGGATGGAGTATATCCCCAACAGTCCATTGCCAAAGGTCGGAAACTTCAAGGAAGCATTGAGCGTTAAGCCGGGAATGAGCATTTACACGGCGCAAGAGTTCATGGAGTTTATCAACGCCGCAAAAGAACAGGCAACCGAGCGTGAGAAAAAACACCGTGACCTTTCCGAGTGGGACTATTATGTATTCTTCAACATAGCTTTCTATTGTGGTCTGCGAAAAGGCGAGATTCACGCCCTCAAATGGTCTGACCTCAACGGCGCGTATCTGTCCGTTAAACGCAGCATATCACAGAAGCTAAAGGGCGAGGATAGAGAAACGCCCCCGAAGAATAAGTCATCCATACGGACGCTCCAAATGCCCCTGCCGCTGATACAGATTCTCAAAGAACACAGGGCGCGTCAAGAGAGATTAGCCCACTTTACAGAGGATTACAGGATATGCGGCGGCGAACGGTGCTTGCGGGATTCCACGATAGAGACGCGAAACAAACAGTATGCCGCGCTGTCGGATTTGGATTCGATACGGATTCACGACTTCCGGCACTCCCACGTTTCAGTTCTTGCCAATTCGGGGATTCTCATTCAAGAGGTGGCGCGGCGGCTCGGACATTCGCGGGTAGAAATGACTTGGAATACATACAGTCACTTATACCCACGCGAGGAAGAAAAGGCGGTTGATGTACTCAATGCGATAGCATAAACCCTTACACGATTTGTACACGTTTTCCGTAAAAATCACAAGTTGATAAGTAAATATCCTCTATGTGGCAGGGAGCGCAAACCCGCATGAAATAAAGACTTGCCGCGGTTTGTTGAATGGGTGGAAACAGCAGATAAAGGGCAAATGACCATCCGCTTATCTCCACCACAGCAGTCCGGCCCGCGCTAGAGGCCGGCGAAAGCTCCGAACCCCAAGCGTAACTGACCCCCTGCAGAAAGCTGCGGGGGGTTTTGCGTGGCGGAAAAACACCTACAAAAGCGCTTCCCGCATATTCACGTTGTGCGCCCGCTCACGGGAGAGCGTCGTCGATACGTCGTGGCCGGGGTATACCGTGTAATCCCCGTCCAGCGCGGCAAGGCGGCGCAGGGACTCCAGCATCACGCCGTAGTCGCCGCCGGGCAGGTCGCACCGCCCGCAGTCGTCCTCAAAGAGCGTGTCGCCCGTAAAAAGGATATCCTTCACGCGGTAACACACGCTCCCCGGCGTATGCCCCGGCGTGTGCAGCGCCTCAACGGTATGCCCGCCCAGCGGAAAGGTCTCCCCGCCGCGTATGAGGATGTCCGCCTCCACGCCCTCCAGCCCGTGGACGACGGACTTCGCCCCGGTTGCGCGGCGCACCTCGTCCAGCGCCAGCACATGGTCAAAATGCCCGTGGGTGAGGAAGATATAGTCCACCGTCAGCGCCTTTTCCCGGATTAAGCTCAAGATAACCTCGGCGCGGTCGCCCGGGTCGATGACGGCCGCCGCCCGCGTCTCCGCGTCGCAAACGATATAGCAGTTGGTGGACACCATGCCCACGACGAAGGTTTGGACGTTCAGCATGACGGCTTCTCCCTACTTTCTGAATAAAAATAAATCTCCCACCGAAAGCTCTCCCTCCGGCGTTTGGAGGATGCCGTTGGCCGGAACGATAAACCACGGGGAGTTTTCCCGGTCGCCGGGGTTCCGCACCACATAGCCCTCCTGCTCCGGGTCGCCCCCGCGCGCGAGGAGAACGGCCATCCGTCCGTTTTCATCCTCCGCCAAATCCGCGATGACCGCGCCCCCGGTGGTGGTGAAGACAAACCCCGCTTCAATGCCCGCCGCCTGCAAAAGGTCTTGGCGTATGGCGGTCGCGTTGGAATAGATGAAGAGGGTGTTGAGGTAATTTCTCAGGGCTTCGGGGCTGTCGTCCGGCGCCGCCGCGGGAGCTGACCAATCCACCCGGCTGCCGTCAACGCTGATGCGCTCGCCCGCCGCCCACTTGGAAAAGGGGAACAGAAACCCGGAGAAAAAGTGAAACTCAATATCCTCATAGCGGCCCTCTCCGTAAAGGTATTCCCCGCGCAGCCGCAGCAGAAAGTTGGTGTTCCGCATGAAGTCGCGGGGGCCGATGTCCATTTTCAGCACCGCGTCAAACCGATCGTCGGGCTTGATGGTGCCGTCGTGGAGATAAATCACGCCGCCGTCCGGCTTGAGCGGATATCCGCGCAGAAAGGCCGCGAACGAACCTTCTTCCGCCTCCGCTCGCGTAAAACCCTCGGGCGGGTTGAACCGCTCCCCGATGGTCGTCCCCTCGGGGTTTTTGACGAGGTACGGCTCCGGCGTTTCCTCCGGCGGGGAAGGCTCCGGCGTTTCCTCCGGCGGCGGCTCGGATTCGGCCGCGGGCGGCGGCGTCATCCAGCCGCAGCCGGACAACACCGCAATCAGAGCCAGCGATAAGCATACGCATTTTTTGACCGGCAGCATCGGGATCCCCCCTGTCCGCTTAATACCCCTATTTTACATTATACCGGCAACGCTTGTCAAATCGTATATTCTTTGGTATACTATTCTTATTCAACAGAAAAGGAGACTCTTTTTATGAATATCATCCGAACATCGGTGGTTGAACTCTCAAAAGCTCCGGCCCTCGCCTACAAATACAAGCTCAAAGCGGGCGGCGCGGGAATCAAAATCCTTTACGAGGACACGGGAAACACCGAAACCTTCTCTATCAGCCGCCGGGGCGAGCTGGCGCCTTACCAGCCCGGAGGCGCCGTCAGCGAGGCCGCGCTGGAGGCGCTGGAGCTGACCCAAGGGCTGCCCTATTCCGCGCGCGGCAAGGTCAAGGCCGTTGCGGTGACCGGGGCGGCGGAGGAAGACGAAGCCGTTCCCGAAACCCCGGCGTACGACATGATTGAATCAGCCGAGTACAAAGCGTGGATTAAAGCCTATATCAGCGCGGACGGCAAGATGAATTACGCCAAGATGAACAAAGACCTCATCCAGTTTGCCGGCAGGAACAAAACCGTCGCCGCGATGGTGAGCGAGGGGGAGCCACGTGAGAGCATCCTGCGGCGCGTCGTGCAGATTCAAACCTCCAACCTGACCAAAAACAAGGAATATATGACGCCGGAGGCAGCCGATGCTCTCATCGGCACCCTTGAGGAGCTGGATACCCGTTCGGCGTTCAAGGAATTGACCCTGCATCTCACGCGTATGCTCAGCGGCAGAAAATAGCTAAAGGGGGTCGGTTTTCGTGAAGCCGAACATTCCGGGTGTCAAAACATTCAAAGCACGGTTTGAGGACGCGTTTGTCAATCAATTTGCCAAGCCGCTCGCGGAATCCTCGGCGGCCGAGCAGTATTCCGCCCTCGCAACCCTTGTGCGGACGGAGCTGACCAAATGCTGGATTGAAACCAACAAACGCTACCATGCCAACGACGCGCGCCAAGTCTATTATTTCTCGCTGGAATTTCTCATGGGCCAGTGCCTAGAATCCCACCTCATTTATCTGGGCTGGCGCGGCGTCTGCGAGGAAGGCTTGAGTTCGTTCAGCAAAGAGCTGGGCCTGCCCTTTGACTTTGATAAAATCTTAGCCTCCGAGCCGGACGCGGGCTTGGGTAACGGCGGGCTTGGCCGTCTGGCGGCCTGCTTCCTTGATTCGCTGGCCGCGATGGGTTATCCGGGCCACGGCTGCGGTATCCGCTACCGTCATGGGCTGTTCACGCAGGAAATCGTCAACGGCTATCAGGTGGAGATTGCCGACGGCTGGCTCCGGGAGAAAAACGACTGGGAAATCCGCAAGCCCGACAAGGCCGTCATCGTCGAGTTCAACGGCCGCGTGGTTTACGAGCCGTGCGAAGACGGCGGCTACCGCTTCCGCCTTGAAGACACACAGAAGGTGCGCGCCGTGCCGCACGACGTCCCCATCCCCTGCTTCGGCTGTACATACGACGGGCAGACGAACGGGGCGGTCAATACCCTGCGCCTGTGGAAGGCCGAGGCTGAAACCGAGGGCTTTAATTTCCAATCGTTTTCGCGCGGGGACTATGTGGGCGCCACCATCACCAAATATCTGGCGGAATCCATCTCCGAAGTCCTCTACCCCGACGACTCCACCTACCAAAACCGTGTGCTTCGCCTCAAGCAGCAGTATTTCATGTGTTCCGCCGGGCTTCAGTCCATCCTGCGCCATTACCTCAAGGACAAACGCCGCGCTCTGAGCGACTTTGCCGATAAGGTCTGCATCCACATCAACGATACCCATCCCGCGCTTGCCGTGCCGGAGCTGATGCGTCTGCTGATGGACGGGGAGCGGCTGAGCTGGGACGAGGCTTGGTCCATCACCACGCGGGCGATTGCCTACACCAACCACACCATTTTGCCCGAAGCGCTGGAAAAATGGCCGGTCGAAACCATGCGGGACTTGCTCCCGCGCGTTTATCTGATTATTGAGGAAATCAACCGCCGGTTCTGCGCCGAGCTGATGGTTCGTTTCCCCGACGACCCCGACCGCTGGAGCCGTATGGCCATCATCGGGGACGGCGTCGTGCGTATGGCGCATTTGGCCATCGTCGGCTCTTTTTCCGTCAACGGCGTCGCCGCCGTCCATTCCGAGCTGCTCAAAAACGTGGTGCTGAAAGACTTTTACGAGCTGACCCCGCACAAGTTCAGCAACAAGACCAACGGCATCACCCACCGCCGCTGGCTGGTTAAGTCCAATCCCGAGCTGACCGCTTTCATCACCGAGACGCTCAAGGGTGCGCAATGGATGGAAAAGCCGCTCCTGCTCAAGGATTTAGAAGCGTTTAAGGACGACGGCGCGGCGCTGGACAGGCTGGACGCGATTAAGCTCCACAACAAAAAAAGGCTGGCCAAATTCATCAAGGAGTACAACGACGCGGTTATTGACCCGTCGGCCATTTTCGACGTGCAGGTCAAACGCATCCACGGCTACAAGCGCCAGCTTATGAACCTTTTGCACATTATCTACCTGTACAACCGTATCATGGCGGGCGAGGACATCGGCGCGCCGCGCGTTTTCATCATGGCGGGCAAGGCCGCGCCGAGCTATTACTTCGCCAAAAACGTCATCAAGCTGGCCAACGAGCTTTCCGCCGTCATTGCCCGCGAGCCGCGCTGCAAAGACAAGCTCTCGCTGGTATTCCTGAGAAACTACGGCATTTCCATCGCCGAGCGCATCTTCCCCGCCGCCGAGGTGAGCGAGCAGATATCCACCGCCTCCAAGGAGGCGTCCGGCACGTCAAACATGAAGTTTATGATGAACGGCGCGCTGACGCTGGGTACCGCGGACGGCGCGAACATTGAGATTTTTGACCTTGTGGGCGAGGAAAACGGCTTCCTGTTCGGCATGACCGTTGAGGACGTTCTCAGCTACTACAAAAACGGCGGCTATGACCCGCGCCGCGTCTTTGAGTCCGACCCGCGTCTAAAGGCCTGCGTTGCGTTCCTCAGAAGCTCCGTCCATTCCGGGCCGAGCGACGAGTTTATCAACATTCTCAACAGTCTCTTTGATTACGGCGACGAATTTTTCGTCCTCGGCGACTTTGACGCCTACGTCAAAGCGCAGGAGAGGGTATGCGCGGCATATGCCGACCGCCGGAAATGGAGCCGTATGAGCCTTATCAACATTGCCCAAAGCGGCGTCTTCTCCTCCGACAACACCATCAGTCAATACGCCGAGGAGATTTGGAAAATCAAGCCTGTGCGCTAGAGCGCGGGAAAGCGGCCGCTGCCGCCTTCCCGCTATCTTCAAGCGCCGCGGGCTCGACGCCCCCGCCGCACCCTATACTATGGAAAGCAGGAGACTATTGTGAATCGGCAGAGGCTTATCGAGCCATCTCTCTTAGCCGCCGACCCCGGACGGTTGGCGGAGCAAATGGCGCTGGCGGAACGCGGCGGAGCCGGGATGTGGCATTTCGATGTGATGGACGGGCATTTTGTCCCCAATCTGTCTTTCGGCCCCCACATCTGCGCCGGGTTGCACCGCTATACGAAGCTGCCCATCGACGTCCATCTGATGGTCGATAACCCTTCGAGAATCATCGACCCGTTTCTGGCGGCGGGCGCGGCGTCCCTCGTCCTGCACGTGGAAGTCCACGATAAGGAACCCCTCTCCCAAATGCTGCGGGAAATCCGCGCCGCGGGCGCCGTTCCGGCTGTGGCGCTCAATCCGAGAACCCCGCCCGAAGCTGCGGCGCAGTATCTGCCGCTGGTGGACAGGGTGCTGGTCATGGCGGTGGAGCCGGGCTACGGCGGACAGGAGCTTCTGCCCGACAGCTACGAACGCGTCCGCGCCGTACGCGCGCTCGCGAACCGCGTCAGACCCAACCTCCAAATCCAAATCGACGGCGGCGTGACCAAGCAAAACGCCCCCTCCATCCTAGAGGCGGGCGCCGACATCCTCATCGCCGGCAGCGCCGTCTTTGACGCGCCGGACATCGAAGCCCGCTGCCGGGAATTTGCGGAGATTCTATGCTCCGGCGGAGCGTCATCCTAGACGGAAGCATTCGCGCGTTTCTTCCAGCAGGGCGTCATAAAATCCCCGCGCCGCTTGGCGGCGCTTTTTGGCGAGGGCCGCGCCGCGCTCGGTGTAAAATTTATCGTACAGCTTTTCCAGCTTGAATTTATACTCTTTGCAGAACGAATGATGCAAATCACCCGACCCGTCCAGCACGCCGCCGTGTTCATCCAAGGAATACAGCGGCTGTCCGGTATGCGCCTGATAGAAAAGGGTGCGGGCAATCCCCACCGCGCCGCAGACCTCCAGCTTGTCCGCGTCGAACAGGATTTTCGCCTCAAGGCTTCGCGGCGGATTGTCCGAACGGTAGCGGTGCGTTTGGATGCAGCTTCTCACCGCGTTGGCGAACGCGTCCGTATACCCGCTCGCCGTCAGCCAGTCATACGCCAAATCGCCGCCGCGCATAGCGTGGTCAACGCCGGAATCGGCAAACTGCTCGTCCCTCGCGATATCGTGCAGCAGACACGCCGCCGTCAGCGTCTCCCTATCCGCCCCGCCCTCATGCCTTGCGATATCCAGCGCGTAATTCAGCACGCGGTAAATATGCTCCACGTCATGCGCGCTGTCGGTCATGCGGGAACGCATAAACCGCTCGGCGGCGGGCATGGCGGTGCGCATCCCGGCAAGCCACGCTTGCAGCTTGTCATACAAAACCGGGAGGATTTGCGGGTAGGTCATCTCCTCCGGCAGCGCGTCAAACAGCTTCACCTCGCACATCTCGCTTTCGGGCAGGGGCGCGAGCCGTTCCACCCGCGCGAAAAACGTCCGCCCGCAGGAGACGCCGCTGTCCTTTCGCACCGAATAGTCAAACGCCGGCGATAGCACAAAGCCGGCGGCCCCGGTTTCCTCGTACAGCTCGCGTTTGGCGGCGCAAAGGACGGTTTCGCCGTCCTCCACATGGCCCCCCGCCGTTTCCCATGTGCGGCGCTCTTTGTGTCTGGCGTAGAGCCATTGGCCTTGATATTGGGCGAAAATGACGGTAAACTCAATGTTTTCCAATTCGCCGAGGCTGTGTACGGCTGTGAGCATGGGTATCATCCTTCCTGTTTTCGGGACGCCAGAGCGCGCGTCTTTTACGAGCCAGTTGATTTATATCTCCGCAGGCCGAAGCGCCAGAAGCCATAGCACGGGAGCAAAAACAGCACGCCTGGCAACGGCGCAAGCATATACAGCGGGCTTTCCTCCCTGCCGATTAAGTATAACAGCGGGTAATACTGAAAGAGCGCCAGCGGGACGACATAGGTTAGAAACCGCAAGACGCCGTCGCCGTAGACGGAGAACGGATAACGCCCGAACTCGCGTCCTCCGTGTGTGAGAATATTCATAAATTCCAGCCCCTCAACGGTAAAAAACGAAACGGACGCATACACGAGATACAAGCCGAAAAAAACAACCGCGCCGCAGACAATCATCAAAAGGAAGGTCAAAATTTTGTCCCACGTCCAGACGACGCCGCTGTTGGGGATGGCGTAGCACAACACCAAGACGGCGTGGATGAAGATGCCCAGACGGGCAAACTCCATATGCGACGCCAGCACTTGAAAGATAACGCCGCGCGGCCTGACAAGGCAGCGGTCAAACTCCCCGTTGCCCAGCAAGCGCGGAAAAATATCAAACCCGCGCGCAAACACCTCGGCAAAGGAAAAAGCCATCGTCACAACCGCCGAACACAAAAGCACCTGATTGAGCGTAAAGCCTTCAACCTCGCTGAAGCGCATGAGCATGAACAATACGCCGGCGACCGTGGCGAAGGATAAAACAATCCGGGCGAAGAGGTTCATGAAAAACGTCGCGGGGTATTGCATCTGGCTTTTCAGGTGCATGGCGAAAAAATCAAGATACAGCTTCATCCCTCAACCCCCCTGTGTCACGACGCATTTCAGCGAACGGTTCATCAGCGCCTTCCCGCCCGCCAGCATCGCCGCAAACCAAAAAAGCTGCAAACCCAGCCCGCGCAATGCGTCCGCCCCCGCGATATTGCCGCTGTATATGCGGAGCGGCATATTCTGCATGGCGGCGAACGGCAGCAATTCGGCAATCTGCCTGAAAGGCTCCGGGAAAAACGGCAGGGGGACATACCCCCCGGCGAGGAAATCCGCGAGGATGACAAAAATCACGTTATACCGGCTCATGGTGTAAAAGGTGGAGATGGAGTCAATCATCGTATAGGTCGTGACCACGCACAAGCCCAGCAGGGCGGACAGGAGGAACAGCCCGAATTGAAGCCAATCCGACGGCAGGGTCATCCTGAACGGGGACGGGAGGATGAACGCCACAATCAGGATGGGGGCGCACCGGAGCGCGGCCCTTGACATCCTGTCCGCGGCCGTTTCAAAAAACCAGCGGTTGTATATGTCTAGGGGCCGAGCCAAATCGTAGGCTATATCCCCGCTGACAATGGTTTCGGTGGCGGAGCCGGTAAACCCCCAAGGCGCGAAAAGCGCCAGAAAGGCTTGCTGAATCCATACATACGATACGAGCTGTGAAAACTCCATCGGGAAGGCGGCGGGGTTTGCGCGGTAAAACGCCGAAAAAGCTAGGATTTCCATAAACCCCCACGCAAACTGGGTCGTCAGACCCGCCAGCGCCGCGGCGCGGTATTGCAGGCTTGCCGAAAAGCTCCCGTCCAGCAAAATCTGCCCTTTGCCGATCAGCAGCACGCGCTCGGTCAGGGCTTCGATGTCCTGCATATCGTGGGTGGTGAGGATGACGGTGGTTTGATGCTCGGCGTTGAGTTTTTTGATGAAGCCGCGCACCGCGAGCTTGGAAACGGCGTCCAGCCCGATGGTCGGCTCGTCTAAAAAGAGGATTTTCGGGCTGTGCAGCAGCGACGCGGCAATCTCGCATCTCATGCGTTGGCCCAGTGAGAGGCTGCGGGCGGGCGTTTTGAGGATTTCAGATAAATCAAGGAGGGCGACCATTTCGTCAAGGTTGCGCCGGTACAGCGCCCCATCCACTCTGTAAATGTCACGAATCAGCTCGAAGCTGTCGATGACCGGCACATCCCACCAGAGCTGGCTGCGCTGGCCGAACACCACGCCGATGTCCCGCACATGGCGCAGCCGCTGTTTCCAAGGGGTGCGCCCATCAATGTCGCACTGCCCGCTGTCCGGTGTGAGGACGCCGCACATGATTTTGATGGTGGTGCTTTTGCCCGCACCGTTCGGCCCTATGTACCCCACCATCTCCCCGCTCCCGATGGTAAAGCTGACGTCCCGCAGGGCCTGCACCGTCTCAATCTCGCGCGAAAACAAGGCTTTGACGGCGTTGCCAAAGCCAGAGCTGCGTTTCGCCACCCGAAAGGATTTGTTGATGCCCTGTAAAGTAATCATTCGCTTGCCTTTCGTCTTCAATCAACCAAAACCGGAACAATTAGTATACCACGTCCGGTCTGCTCAGGCAAGCAAAAGTTTTCGCCGGTTCGTCTGCGGGGTTTGTTAAGCGTTGCTTTTCGCCGCGGCGGCGCGATTTTTGCTGACAAGCATATATACGCCGCTGATTAAAAGGGTGGCGGCGAAAATTACCGCCGCGGCTATATAATTTTTCTCTGTAAGCTCCTCGCCAATCCATGTGGACATCAAAATCGAAGGGATGCGCGCAATGCCGGTAATGAGTAAGAAGCGGCTTATTTTCATGGGCAAAAACGGGGCCATATAGGTAAAAAGGTCTTTTGGCGTTCCCGGAATCAGATACATGACAAACAAAGCCGCGGTCAGTTTCTTTGAGTCGCGCGCGAACGCGAAGCTGCGCAGCTTTTTCGCCGGGACAAACAAATTTAACAGCTTGGCGCCAAATATTTTTGCCAGCATAATGATAATCAAAGAGCCGGCAAGCGTGCCGAGCATACAGAAAAGCAAGCCGCCCCAAGTGCCGAAAGCATACCCGGCGCCAATCTCAAGGGGTTCCGCCGGGATGATTTTAATCACCGTTTGAAAGGCGCGCACCGCGATGAATATAATCCGTCCCCAGACGCCAAACCCATCCAACCAAACCTTAATCCCGGACGAATCCTTGAAAAATTCGAGCAACTGCTTGCCTGTCATTAAGTACGCCGCGGCAAGTGCGGCGAGGATGGAAACCAGCACAATTCCGGCGATGATTTTTTTCTTTCGGCCCCCGGTTTGGCCTTTTTTCTCAGAGCGGCCGCTTTCCGGCGCGCCCGCTTCTTCCCGCGGCAGATCCAACCCCTCGCTGTGCCGTTCATAAAAAATCGCGAGCCTTCCAGAATAATTCGGGTTCCAAGGCTTGTCCGCTCCGTTGTAATGCACGACGGCGGTGTTTGCTTTCACCCAGTCAAGGTCGATTTGCCCGCCGTGCTGCATAAAAACCTTCTCATCAAGATTGAAAAGGCGCGGGTCTACTTGAAGAATCCGATCTCCATATAGGGCGTTGATAACGTCCTGATCGGCTAAAATCAATTTTTTGGCGTTGGCTTTGATATACCTGCGAATGTCCTCCGTGGTAATCCCGCATATCCGCATACCCTGTATGTTCATCAGCATAACGCCCGCGTTGACGTATTTCCGGCCTTTCGACTTCAGGCGCACGCGGTTGATAAATTCCACCAAGCCGAAGGTATGGCTGGACGCTGCAATCAGGCTGCCGCCGAAGTCAAGGTCATAGTAGGGCCTTAATGAGTTGATGGCCACAGTGTCGGCGTCAAGGTAGAGAATCCGCTCCACATCCTCCGGCAGAAAATCAATCGCGAACAGACGGTAATAGGTTTCTTTCGGGATTCGCCCAAGCACCGTCTCGCCGGAAAATAAAGATTCGGAAACAGGGACGGGGACGACGACGCACCGATTGGAATCAATGCCGTCGCCGATTTTCTCAAAATCACGGTCGGTAAGGGAGGAATGGGCGACATAAACCGTAAAGAATTCGTCAGGGTTTGAGTGCAGCAGGGAGCGCAGCAGAACGGCTGTCTGCGGCACATAATTTGCGTCAATCGTAACTAAGATGTTCATGGATGATGTTTACCTCTCATTCCTTTCGGCAAGTAAAGTCTCCAGCGCCTCCCGGTATCCCTCAAACCCCTTGCCGGCAACCGTCGCGACGCAGGCCTCCGACGTATAGGAGACCTGCCGGTACGCCTCGCGCTTGCTGATGTCGGACAGATGCACCTCGACGGCGGGGACGCCCACGGCCTTCAGCGCGTCGGGGATGGCGACGCTGGTGTGGGTATACGCGGCGGGGTTGATGACGATGCCGTCAAACCGGCCGTAGGCTTGCTGGATTTCATCTACAATCGCCCCTTCGGAATTGGACTGAAAGCAATGCGCCTCCACCCCGGCCTCCGCCGCGGCTTCGCCGATAAACGCCAGCAGGTCGGCGTAGCTCCGCGCGCCGTAAATCTCCGGCTCGCGCAAGCCCAGCAGGTTGATGTTCGGGCCGTTTATGATAAGGATTTTTTTCATCAAGCCATCCCTCCAAAGAGTTTCTCGCAGATATCCGCCGCCGTCCGCTCAACGCCGCCGCGCACCGGCACGGCCACCTCGCCCCATGTCGCGTACAGCGGCAGACGGGCCGCCGCCAGCGCTTCCACGCCGTCCCTTTGGGAAAGCGGCCTGCCCGATACGGATAATTCGTTAAGCGCCCGGTCTACGTACACAACCACGCTGTTTTGACGGAGGATGCGGCGGTTTTCGGGCCGCGTTACCACGCCGCCGCCCGTCGCGACGACCATGCCGCTCCGGGCGCAAAAATCGCGCAGGGCCTCCGTTTCCAGCTTGCGGAAGGCATCCTCGCCGTCTTCGGCTAGAATCGCGGGGATGGGCTTCCCGGCGGCTTCGGCCACCCGCGCGTCCGTGTCGGCAAAGGGTCTTCCGAGCTTTTTCGCCAGAGCCGTGCCGACGCTTGTTTTGCCGCAGCCCGGCATCCCAATCAGCGCGATGTTTTGGGTGTCGCGGGCGATTTTCGCGGCAACGGCGTCAATCGCTTCGTCGGGAACGGGCGCGCCGGTAAACAGCTCCGCCGACCTTTTCGCCTGCGCGACCAGCATCGTCAAGCCGTTGACGGCAAGCAGCCCCCGCTCCTCGGCTTGAAGCAGAAGCTCCGTCCGGGCGGGGTTATAAATCAAGTCAATCACCGTCCGGCAGCTAGGGAAAAGGCCCAAATCGGCAATCGGCGAAGCGCCGTTGTCCGGGTACATTCCAACCGGGGTCGTATTGATGAGCATAACCGCGCCGCTGTGTTTTTCAAGGTTTCCGTAGTGGTCGGCCCCGGAACGGGAGATGACGGCAAACTCCCTCGCCCGCATTTCAAGCAACGCCGCCTGTACGGCCAGCGACGAGCCGCCGCTTCCGAGGACAAGCGTCCTCCCCGCGTCAAGGTCAACCCCGGTTTTTTTCAGCAGAAAGCCAAACCCGAAGATATCCGTGCTGTCGCCGTACAGCCCCCCGCCGGGACGGCGGATGAGCGTGTTTACGCTGCCGGTGATGGCCGCGACGCTTGACAGGCTGTCGCAAAACGGGACGACGGCTCGTTTGTACGGAACGGTGACATTCAGCCCGTCGAACGCCCCGTGCCGGAGAAAATCCTCAAGCTCCTCCGGCTTTTTTTCATACAGACGGTATTCATAATCGCCGAGTTCGGCGTGAATTTGCGGGGAAAAGCTGTGGGAAAGTCTCTCCCCGAGCAGGCCGCAGCGAAGCATCACTCCACCTCCCGGCTTAGGATTCGCTCCTGCTCGGCGCGGCTTAACTCAAATATCAGCGAATACAGCGCGGTGATATACGCCTCGCGCCCTTCCGTCGCCTTGCCGGACAGCTCGCGCAGCTTTTCCCGCTCCCGGGCCGGGTCATGCACCGGCAGGCTGTTCCGCCGCTTAAACCGCGCGATGTCGGCCGATATGTCCATCCGCTGCTGAAACAGCCCGACCAAGCCGTCGTCAATCTCGTCGATGCGTCGCCGCAGCGCCTGTAAATCCGTCAAAGTGAAAACCCTCCCGCCAGCCATAAATCAAGCAGCCCGATTGCTGCCGCCGCTTCCACAACGGGTACGGCGCGGGGGACGATGCAGGGGTCGTGCCGCCCGGTTACGGTGATTTTGGCGGCTTTCCCCGTGGCAAGGTCTATGGTGTCCTGCTCAAGGGCAATCGACGGCGTGGGCTTGACGGCCACGCAAAAGCGAAGCGTCTCCCCGGTCGTGATGCCCCCCAATATCCCGAACGGCGTCCGGTTGGACAGGGAACCGCGCATCCCCGACCGCGCAAACCCGTCGTCAAACTCCACGGCCTTGACGGCGGGGATGGAAAAGAGCAGCGCGGACAGGCGGCTCTCGACCGAGCCGAAAAATGGCTCGCCCAGCCCCGCCGGAAGCCCGTTTACCGCGCAGGCAATCACGCCGCCCACACTGTCTCCGTCGGCCTTGGCGCGTAAAATTGTTTCGTCCTTGGGCGCTTTTCCCCCAATCGACAGGGGCTGCGCCGTAATCGTCACGCCGGGCAGAAGCTGCTTGGCAAGCGCCCCCGCGAACACCAGCGGCGCGGTCAGCCGCCCGGAGAAATGCCCGCCCCCGCGATAGTCCGCAAAGCCCTTATATTTTACATGCGCCGCCGCGTCGGCATGACCGGGGCGGGGAAGGTTTCTCTGATAATCCCCGGAGCGCGCGTCTGTGTTGCGGATGACGCCGCAAAGCGGCGCTCCGGTCGTTTTTCCCTCAAACAGCCCGCTGACAAGCTCCACGGCGTCCGCCTCGGCGCGGGACGTCTCCAGCTCAGACTTTCCCGGCGCCCGCCGCGCCATCTCCCGCGCCACCGCCTCCATATCCGGGGCGAAGCCCGGCGGCAGGCCGTCGATGACCACGCCGACGGCGGGGCCGTGGGACTCCCCGAAAATGGAGAGCCTTATTTTTTCACCGAATGTATTCATACAACCCTCCTAAAGCTCTGAAATCCTCAAAAAAGCCGGGGTATGATTTGCCCGCGCATTCCGCGCCGCGGATTGTGACGGCTCCGCCGCACCGCGTCGCGGCTATGGCCAGCGCCATCGCGATTCGGTGGTCGTTATGACTGCTTATGCTGCCGCCGTTTAAGGTCTGGACGCCTTGAATCACCAGCCCGTCCGGCAATTCAGCAATCCTTGCGCCCAGTCTGTTCAACTCCAGAGTGACGGCGCTCAAGCGGTCGCTTTCTTTAATCCGCAGGCGTCCGGCGTTGACAATGCGGCTCTCCCCGTCGCGGAAGCAGCACAGAACGGCAAGCGCCGGCACAAGGTCGGGACATTCCCGCACATCTATGACGCGGACGCCGTCGCGGATGATGTCCGTCATCACCCGGTCGCCTTGGATGCTGTTTGGATTTAACCCCGCGCAGGTCACCTCCGAGCCCAAGGCGTTGGCGACCCGCCAAAACGCCGCCGCCGACTCGTCCCCCTCGACGGTGTAACGGCAAGGGCGATAGGCTTGACGGCCCGGGACGGCCCAGCCGTCCGGCGCGGCGTCAATGCGGACGCCGAACGCGGTCAGCGCTTGCAGGGTCAAATCAACATAGGGCTTGGATTCCAAGGGCGAGGTGAGTGTAATCTCACTCTCGCCGTCCAGCAGCGGCAGGGCGAACAGCAGTCCGGTGACAAACTGCGAGCTGACGTTGCCCGGCAGGGGGAAGCGTCCCGGCTTGAGCTTGCCGCGCACGGCAAAGCCATCTTCCGAGCGCCGCATGTCAAAAAACCTCGCGTAAGGCTCCATCGGCCGCTCAAGCAGCCGCCCGCTCCCGATAAAAAAGGCTTCCTCCCTGAAAACGAGGGCGAGCGGAATCAAAAACCGCATGGTTGAGCCGGATTCGCGGCAGTTCAGGACGCCGCCGGTTTTAATGCCGTCCAAGCAATCCCGCGTCGCGGCTATATCGTCGTTTTCGGCAAGGTTTTCAACAACCCCGCCATTTGAAAGGAAGGAGGCTATCAGGGCGCGGTGGGACAGGCTTTTTGACGGCGGCACCGTCACCTCCCCGCGCAGAAGACCCGGTTGTATCGCAAGCGTCACGTTACACCTCCAAGCCTGACGCAATCACGCTTTCCAGCTCGCCGACCGGGACGTCTCTCAAAACGCACCGCCCGATTTCAGCGGGGAAAACCATCGTCAGAACCCCGCCGTCCCGCTTTTTGTCCGACAGGCAGGCGGCGGCAAGCGCGTCCGCGCCGTACCGGGTACTCACCGGCAGCTCATACCGCCGGAGCATGGCCAAAACCTCCCGCAGACAGTCCTCGCCGCATAGGCCCATTCGGACGGCGGCGCGGGTTGCTATGGCCATCCCCACGGCGACGGCGCGGCCGTGGGAGGTTTGGTATCCACTTAACAGTTCAATCGCGTGTCCCGCCGTATGGCCGAAGTTCAGCAGCTTGCGGCGGCCGTGTTCAAATTCGTCCTCGGCGACGATGTCGCGCTTGATTTCCACACAGCGGGCGATAACGTCTTCCAACTGAGCCGGCACGGGCGTTTCGAGAGCGTCGAACAGCGCCCGGTCGGCGATGATTCCGGTCTTGATGACCTCGGCGCAGCCGTCCAGAAAAACCTCCTGCGGCAGCGTGGACAGCAGAGAAACGTCGCATATCACGGCGTCCGGCTGATAAAACGCCCCCGCCAAGTTTTTCCCGGCGGCCAAATTAACGGCTGTTTTCCCGCCCACGGAGGAATCCACCGCCGCCAGCAGGGTGGTGGGGATTTGGGCAAAGCGGACGCCCCTCATATAACACGCTGCGGCAAACCCCGCCAAGTCGCCCGCCACGCCGCCCCCGAGCGCCACGACGACGTCCGCGCGGCTGAGCTTTTTCTCCGCCAGAAAATCAAGCAGGGAGAGAAAGGTTTCCGCGTTTTTCGACGTTTCGCCGACGGGAAAGACATATGGCTCCGTGCGATAGCCGTTTTGGGCGAGGGTTTTGGTCAGCCGCCTGCCGTACAGCGCCGCCACGGTTTCGTCGCTCACGACCGCCGCCGTCTGTCCGTCGGCGGTTTCGCGCAGGAGCGCCCCGGCGGCGTCAAGAAGCCCCTCCCCGATTCGGACGTCGTAGGACTTCGACGCGGAGACGGTGATTGTCCTCATCGGTGGTCCAGCTCCTTTTTCAGCAAGCTGCCTTCTTCCAGCAGCGTTCTCAGTCCATCCCTGTCCCGCGCCGCCAGCGCGTCCCTGTACCGCGCCACGGAGGCTGTGAAAACGTCCAGCTCATGGATTAAAAAATCCGCGTTTTCCATGCACAGCTCCGCCCACATCTCCGCGTTCAGCCGCGCCACACGCGTCAAATCCTTATAGCTTCCGGCCGAAAAGCCCTTGTGTCCTTGTGCCGCCGGGCTTTTGATATATGCGTTTGAGACGACGTGCGCCATCTGAGAGCTGAAAGCAATCATTTCATCATGCTTTTCCGCCGTCGTAACGGTCAGACGCCCGAACCCCGCGGGCTTCAGCAATTCCTCAAGCCGCCCGAACAGAGCCGCGTCGTCGTAGACCGGCGGTACGAGAATCATCGACGCGCCGCGAAAGAGGTCGGCGCGGCTGTTTTTGAAGCCCGCGTTGTGGCTCCCCGCCATCGGATGCCCCCCGACAAAGGTAAACCCGTATTGCGTTGCCAGCGGGACGCACCGCCCGCAGACAGAGCGTTTGACGCCGCAGCAGTCAAACACCACCGCGCCCTTGGCGATTCCCGGCGCCGCGCTTTCCAGATACGCCGCCGCGTCGCCGGGGTTGACGGCGATAAACAACACGCCGCACAGCCCGAGGGTTTTATCGTCCAGCACGCCGTTTACCGCGCCGGACAACTGCGCAAACCCCAAAATCGCGTCGTCCCGGTCAAAGCCGTATACCGTATGCCCTTCGCCGCTGTAGGCCTTGGCCAGAGAGCCGCCAATCAGCCCCAAGCCCACGACCCCGACCGTCAGCCGTCCGCCGTCAACCATCACCAGACATCACCCCGCGTATCCTGCGTACTTTTTCAGCCATATCGGCAAACTGCTCCGGCGTCAGCGACTGCGCCCCGTCGCACAAGGCGTTGACAGGGTCGTTATGGACTTCAATCATCAGGCCGTGGGCTCCCGCCGCCGCCGCCGCCATCGCCATAGGCGGCACCAGACGCGCAAGCCCGGACGCGTGGCTGGGGTCTACCACCACCGGCAGATGGGTAAGCTCGCGCAGAATCGGCACCGCCGAAAGGTCGAGCGTATTGCGCGAGTAAGTTTCAAACGTGCGGATGCCGCGCTCGCAGAGGATGACGTCGCGGTTGCCGCCCGCCATGATATATTCCGCGCTCATCAGCAGCTCCTGAAGCGTGTTGGCAAGCCCGCGTTTCAGCAATACCGGCTTGCGCGCCATCCCCAACTCCTTGAGCAGCTCTATGTTCTGCATATTGCGCGCGCCGACCTGAATGACGTCCACCCTCTCAAACATCGGCAGGTGGTTTGCGTTCATAATTTCGGTGATGATGGGCATCCCGGTTTGCTTCTTCGCCTCCAGCAGCAGTTCAATGCCGTCGGCGCGCAACCCTTGGAAGTCATAGGGCGAGGTGCGCGGCTTGAACGCGCCGCCGCGCAGGATGGACGCGCCGGAAGCGCGGACGCTCTTGGCGACGGCAAGAATCTGTTCCTGCGACTCCACGGAGCAAGGCCCCGCGATTAGCTGAAAATGAGGCCCCCCGATTTTCAGCCCGCCAATGTCCACCACGGTATCCTCCGGGTGAAATTTCCGGTTCGCGTTTTTGAAGGGCTCGCTGATGCGCTTGACGGATTCCACCATCTCCAGCCCTTCCAGCAGCTCCGTGTCAATTTGGCTCGTATCCCCAATCAAGCCGAGAATGGTGTGCGTCGCCCCTTTGGAAAGGTGGACGCTCAGCCCCCTCCCCTCCAGCCACGCGGTCAGACTGTCAATCTGCTCCCGCGTCGCGTCCGCTTTCAATACCGCTACCATGCAAACCGCCTCCTGCCTGTCGGGAACATGTTTCCCGCAGGGACATTATACCATAAATCAAACTATCGTGAACCATCTTTTTTTTCGCCCCGTACCAAACGCACAAAAGCCTCTATTTTTTCCGCGTCCTTCACCCCGTCCGTTTCCGCGCCACTGCTCACGTCCGCGCAATACGGCGAAAGGGTTCGGACGGCTTCGGCGGCATTTTGAGCCGTAAGCCCGCCGGCCAGAAAATACGGCGGCCCGTTAAAGCCTTTCAGCAAGCCCCAGTCAAAGGCCCTGCCCGTGCCGCCCCGCCGCACCGAAAGAGTGTCAAACAGCCAATAATCCGCGTTTTCCGGCAGTGGCGGCAGCGTTTTTCCGACGCCGCCCGCTTTGATGACGGGACACCCGCAACGGTCTTTCAACCGCGCGATATAGGCTTCGTCCTCGTCGCCGTGCAGTTGCGCCAAGTCAATCACGCCGCCGCGGTAAAGGTGTTCAACAATGTCTGCGTCCCCGTTGACAAAGACGCCCACAGCCTGAATCCGCGAATTCAGCCGCGCTTTCAGCGCCGCCGCCATTTTTTCGTCTATCCGGCGGCGGCTGGGGGCAAACACAAACCCGACGTAATCCGGCAGAACGCGGTTGACGGCGTCTATATCCTCCGGCCGCGTCAGGCCGCAAATCTTCACCTTGCTCATAACCGGCTCCTCAGCTCCGCCAGCGCCGCTTTTTTGTCCGGCGCGCGCATCAGGGTCTCGCCGATTAGCGCGGCGCAAGCGCCGGCTTCGTTCGCTCTCCGAACATCCTCCGGCGTCTGGACACCGCTTTCCGAAACAAACAGAATCTCGCGCGGGATTTTCGGCGCCAGCCGCTCGCTAAGGGAAATATCGACCTCAAACGTCTTTAGATTTCTGTTATTAACGCCGATAATCCTCGCCCCTGCGGCGACCGCCGCATCCGCCTCGTCCTCGTTATGAACCTCCACCAGACAGGACAAGCCAAGCCGGTCGGCTTCTTTGATGTATTCGGCTATCCGCGCCCGCGTGAGGATGGCGCAAATGAGCAGTACCGCGTCCGCGCCGAGACGGGCGGCCTGTTCAATCTGAAACGGGTCTACGGTGAAGTCTTTCCGCAGCAGAGGCGTGTCAACCGCTCTGCGAATCTCGGAAAGATAACGGTCGTGGCCCAGAAAAAACTCCGGCTCGGTCAGCACCGATATGGCGGCGGCGCCCGCCGCTTCGTAGTCGCGGGCGATATCCAGATAGGGAAAATCCCCTGCGATGACGCCCTTGGACGGCGACGCCTTCTTCACCTCGCAGATGAAATGGAAACCCGGACGGCGCAGGGCTTGCTCGAACAGGAACGGCGGGCGGGGGGGCGCGGGGGGCAAAGCGCCGCCCAAGCCGGACAGTCCGGCCTTTTTGTCCCGCTCCACGCGCTCTTTGGTTTTTTCAACGATTTTGTCAAGGACGGTCATGCTTACACCTCGTTTGAGCGGCTGATAAACGCCTCCAGTTTTTTCATCGCCTTTCCGCTGTCTAGCACCTCTTCAACAACCTTTACGGCGTCGCCGATGGCGCTGTATTTGCCCGTGACATACAGCGCGGCGGCGGCGTTTAAGACGGCCGCGTCGCGTTTCGCCCCTTTATCACCCCTCAGCACGGCGCGGAGGATTTCGGCGTTTTCGGCGGGCGTGCCGCCGACAAGCTCGGATCTCTCGCACCGTGCGAAGCCAAACTGCTCGGGTGTAATCTCATATGTCCGCAGCCAGCCGTCCTTTACCTCGCACAGCGTCGTCGGGGCACTCATGGATATCTCGTCCTGCCCGTCGCTGCCGTGAACCACCATCGCGTTTTTCACGCCGAGGTTCATCAGCACCTTCGCCAGCGGTTCCACCAGCTCCCGGTCATAGACGCCCATCAGCTCCATGTTGGCGCCGGCGGGGTTGGTGAGCGGGCCGATGATGTTGAACACCGTTCGGATGCCCAGCTCGCGGCGGATGGGGGCGACGAACTTCATGGCGATGTGATAGTTTTGCGCGAACATAAAGCAGAGGCCGATGCTTTCAAGCAGCTCGGCGCTTTTCTCCGGCGGGATGCCGATGTTGACGCCCACCGCCTCCAAGACGTCCGCGGCGCCGCATTTGCTGGAGGCGGCCCGGTTTCCGTGCTTCGCCACGGGGACGCCCGCCGCCGCCGTGATGATGGCCGCCGCCGTGGAGATGTTAAACGTATTGGAGTGGTCGCCGCCGGTACCGACGATTTCCAGCGCGTTTACGTTGTGCAGCAGGCGCACGCAGTGGGCGCGCATCCCGGACGCGGACGCGGTAATCTCGTCGGTAGTTTCGCCTTTCAGGCTCAGGGCGGTGAGGTACGCGCTCATTTGAACGGGGGTGGCTTCGCCGGTCATAATCTCGTGCATAACCGCCTCGGCGGTTTCGTAGGACAAATCCTGCTTTTTGGACAGGGATATGATGGCTTCTCTGATCATAATTGCTGCCTCCTTGAAAATTGAATTTTTCCTTTTCCCGCCGCCGGCGGGGGAGGATTGGGGCCGCGTCTCCCGCGGGGAGGGGCGCGTCAGCCGAACAGTCCGGCGTTCATCCACATGGGGATGGCGGCAAACAGGGCGAGCATACACGCCGCGAAATACAGCACGCCGTAAGCGCTCATGTGCTTGCTGTCCCACGCCCTGTCCCCGGCGATGGCGCCGCTCATCATAGCCCATATGTTTTGGTAGGCCATGAAAAACGCGTTGGACGGCATGACAAAGACGGCAATCCACACCAGCGGGTCGATAGCGTACGCAGCCTGTATATCCGGGAGGATGGGCACCATGATGGCGATGGTGGGGATGAAAATCGCCACATCCACAAACCGCCACAGGAACATGAACGTCATAATGCCGAAGGTAAAGGCCCACGGGCTGCCCGCGATGGGGGCCAGCGCCGGCACGACGATTCCGGCAAGCCACTGTGAAATGCCGGTCGCGGTGAAGATGGCGCCGAAGCTGATGGCCATACCGATGAAGACGACCAAGTCCCAGTTGACCCCGGCGTTGAAGTCCTTGGCTTCCAAGACGCCGAACAGGAAGAACGCGAAGACGGCGGCCAGACATACCCCCGCGTCGGGCAGCCCGTGCAGCCCGCCGGTCAAAAACATCAGGAAAACAGCCGTGAGGATAAGCCCCGCTATCAGCTCCTGCCGGTTCATCTTCGGAAGCGACTGCGTCTTTATGGCCTCGGCCACATCCTTTGAAACCGGCTCCTTCGGCTTTAGGATAACCAGACTTCCCGCCGCAATCAGCACGGTGATGATGAGCATGGGCAGAAAAAGCACGCCGAACCAGCTATTGAATGTCACAACCCCTTCCAGCCCCGGTATCGCGTTGTACATACCCTGAATAATTGGCCCCGCGAGAAGGCCGGACAGCCAGCCCGAGCCGGGGACGAGCGCCATAGCGAAGGCTGTCAGCAAAATCAGGGAGTTGCCCTTGGAGCCTTTCGGGAGCTTGCACAGCTCGCAGCACTGCAAGGCGATGGGGATGACAATGGCCACCCGCACGGTGATGGACGGGGTGAGCAGGCTCAGCACGACGCCAATCAGCGTCCACGCGAAGACAAGGCCCGGATAGGACGGCTTGAACAGCTTGACAATCCCAAGGGCGATGCGTTTGCCCAACCCGGTCTTTTGCAGCGTGAACCCAAAAAACAGCGCCGGAATCAGCGTCCATATCGCCGATTGTGAAAAGCCGGAAAAGACGACGGACGGCGCGAGGCCGAGAATCAGGGCGAACATGGCCAAAAACAGCCCGCCCGCGGCGTAGGGCAGATTGAAGGGCTTGAAAATCCAGAGGCCCAATGTGATTAGAATCCCGCCCAGCATAATCTGGCCGGTATCGTTCAGCGACGCGGAAAAGGGCTTCCACACCATGATAAAGACCGCAATTAAAGCCATTAGCCCACTTCCCGCGCAGGATATTTTTGTTTTACTCAGCATTTTGTCACGCTCCTCTTTATGTCCAGGGCGAATTTTCGCACCGGCTCCGCGCAATCGCGCCCGTGTTCGGCAATGATACGGACGATGGCGCTTCCGACAATGACGCCGTCGGCATAGGCGGCAATCTCGCGCGCCTGCTCCGGCGTGGAAACGCCGAAGCCCACCGCGCAGGGAATATCGCTGACCCGTTTGGCTTGCTCTATCATGCGGCGCGCGCCGCCGCCCAGTTTGTCCCGCGTCCCGGTGACTCCCAGCGACGAAACGCAGTAGAGAAACCCGCTTGACGCCTTGGCGATGCGCGCAATCCGTTCCTCGGAGGTGGGGGCAATCAGCGAAATCAGCTCCAGCCCGCGCGCGGCGCAGGGGCCGAGCAGCTCCTCCCGCTCCTCAAACGGAAGGTCGGGGACGATAAGCCCGCTGACGCCGCACTCGGCGCAGCGCTGCGTAAACCTGCCGGCGCCGTAGGCAAACACGGGGTTGTAGTAGGTCATAAACAGGATGGGGACGTCCGCCCGTACGCGTTTTACAAGGTCAAAGAGCTTATCCGCCGTACACCCCGCGCTTAACGCCCGCTCGCTCGCCGCTTCGATGACCGGGCCTTCGGCGACGGGGTCGGAAAACGGGACGCCGATTTCTATGATGTCCGCCCCCGCTTCGCAAAGCGCGCGCAGCACCTCCTCCGTCGTCTCCAAGTCCGGGTCGCCGCCCGTGATAAACGGGATGAACGCCGGGCCGCGCGCAAACGCCTCACCGATTTTACTCATGGATTTTCACCCCCCTATACTTGGCGATGGACGCCACATCCTTGTCTCCGCGTCCCGACAGCGTGACGACGATGATTTTGTCTTTGCCCAGCGCGGGCGCGGCCTTCATCGCGTACGCCGCAGCGTGGGCGCTTTCGATTGCCGGGATGATTCCCTCCGTCCGGGTCAGGTATTCAAACGCGTCCACCGCCTCGCCGTCCGTGACGGGGACATACCGCGCCCGCCCGCGGTCGAAGAGGTCGGCGTGTTCCGGGCCTATGCCGGGATAGTCCAGCCCCGCCGAAATGGAGTGTACCGGCGCAATCTGCCCGAATTCATCCTGACAGAAATACGACTTCATGCCGTGGAACACCCCGATGGCGCCGTTGGTGAGGGTGGCGGCGTTGTCCGGCGTGTCCACGCCCTTTCCCCCCGCTTCGCAGCCAATCAATTCCACGCTTTCGTCTCCGATAAACTCATAAAACGAGCCGATGGCGTTGCTTCCGCCGCCCACGCAGGCAACGACGGCGTCGGGAAGACGGTTTTCCAGCGAAAGCATCTGCTGCTTTATCTCGCGGCCGATGACGGACTGGAAATCGCGCACCATCACGGGGAACGGGTGCGGCCCCATCACCGAGCCGAGGCAGTAATGCGTGTCGTCCATCCGTCCCGCCCATTCGCGCATCGTGGCGTTGACGGCGTCCTTGAGCGTCGCCGTGCCGGAAAGGACGGGGTTGACCTTCGCGCCCAGCAGCTCCATGCGGTAGACGTTCAAGGACTGCCGTTCCATGTCCTCCCGGCCCATGAAGATTTCACAGTCCAAGCCGAGCAGGGCGGCGGCGGTCGCCGTGGCCACACCGTGCTGTCCCGCGCCGGTTTCGGCAATCAGACGGGTCTTGCCCATTCTTTTCGCCAAGAGCGCCTGACCTAAGACGTTGTTGATTTTGTGCGAGCCGGTGTGGTTCAAATCCTCGCGCTTGAGGTAGATTTTCGCGCCGCCCAGACGGGCGGTCATCCGCTCGGCGTAATACAGCAGCGACGGCCTTCCGGCGTATTGCGCCAGCAGGGCGCCGTATTCGGCCGCAAAGCCGCCGTCGTTGCGCCATCGCTCGTATTGCCGCGCCAGCTCCACGACCGCGCTCATCAGCGTCTCCGGGATGTATTGCCCTCCGTAGGGGCCGAATCTTCCGTTTGCCATGCCCTCATCTCCCTGTTTGTCAGCTTTATCGGACAGAAAAAGTCCTTGACAAAGCCGATAGCTTTGTCAAGGACGAATATCCTGCAATATCCGCGGTGCCACCTTGATTCACGGTCGCCCGTGCGCTCGGCGGGGTACAACCATACCCCCGGCAACTGACGTATGCCCCCACGTCATGGAATACTCGGCGCGTCCCGCCTTTACTCCACACCCTCAACGGCCCATTTGACCATCCGCGTTTCCTGCCCGGCTCTCAGCCGCCCGGACTCTCTGTATGGCGCGTGATGACCGTTACTCCCGTCTCAACGGTTTAGTTTAGTATACTGCGCCGCCGCCGCTTTGTCAAGTGTTTTTTTGGGGGGAAATTTTTGCCGGGGGGCGCAATCATCCCATCTGGTTGAACACCGTAATACTCTGCTCCCGCGTGAACGGGAGGAGAGGCCCGAACAGCCCGCCGCCAATGCCGGACATCGCGCCGTACGTGCCCACATAGTTAATCGCGTTCCGTGCCCACGACGACGCCGAGTTGATGTCGGTAAAGCCCGCGCCCGGCGCGTTGGAAACATCCGCGCCCAATATGGCGAACACCTTGGTCAGCATCACTGCCGCCTGCTCGCGGTTGAACAAATCGTTCACGCCAAACAAGCCGTTGCCGACGCCCGCCGTGATGTCCAGCCGCGCCGCCGCCAAAATCGCCGGGTCGCTCGTATCCGCAAACGTCCTCCCCGCATGAGCCGGGTCGCCGTACGCCGCCACCAACTGCCCGTCCGTCATCAACGTCACATACCTCAGCCAGCTCATCGCCAGCCGCACAAACTCCCCGCGCGTAATCGCCGTCTGAAACCCAACCGTCAGTTCATCGGTCAAAAAACCCTTCTCCACCGCGTCATTGATATGCCCCTGCGCCCATGAACTCGCGTCGTCAAGGTTGGGATTGGTCGATTGCCCCGGCGGAGGACTTGGCGGTGGTGGCGAGGGGTCGGGGGCTGAGTTTACGATGAAACGCACGCCCTCACTGACGATACTGCCGGCTGTATTAGCCACGCTGATGTATACAGTATAATCAGCAGCCTCAAAAGCCCATGAATGAGATGTACTTGCTCCTAAACTGTATGATGCCGAGTGACCATACTTATCAGACCAAATATCTATCCAATAATCACTCGCACCATCCACTGCGTTCCAGCTTATGTGTACTGTTTCACCATATGTGTATACCGGCTTATCGGTTTTTACGATGGGAGCGGAGGTCGGGCCGATAGTTTGCCGTACTGTGAAACCAATCCATTCGCTATCGACGTACCCATTTGGATTCCAACCGGAGACGTACGCGGAATATGAACCCAGCATACTAAATGATGTTTGCCAAGTCGATTGCCCAACAAGCTCCGGCGATGTTACATAATGCACCTCATCTTTGAACACCGCAATAGATATGCTTTGCGAATTGGTTACGGAAAAAGAAAATGTTACATTCTCATCTTGAAGATATGTGCCATTATTCCCCTTGTTTATGCTTATCCGCGGATTGCTGGGGCTGGAATCAGAGACGCTAAAACTGATTCTCCTACTGTCTATATATCCCGAAGAATTATAGCAGGAAGCATATACCGAATATTGCCCAGGTTCACTGAATTTTATTGTATATACGTTAGCTCCTTCTATGTCTGGCGTTAATAATCTGCTTCCATCTTTATCAATCCCCAATACATAACCTGTTGCATTTTGCGCGCTAACACTGATTACAACATCTTGGTTAATAGCATACAATCCATCGTCTCCCTTGTCTATGGAAATTACGGGATTGCTGGGTGCTGCCCCTATACGATCCGGCGTTATGTAATTGATTGTATAATTTCTGTCGTAGTGATTGTTGATGGTCGGTGTCGCGCCGTTGATTGTCAAAGGAGTGGAATTTATCGGTTTTGACGTGCCGCCCAGATGTATTTCAAAATGCAGAACATTCCCCGAAGGATTTCCTGTACTGCCAACCTTCCCCAAAACGGTTTGTCCTTGAACAACCCAGTCGCCTCGATTAAACTGCGGTGTCGCTTGCAGGTGCATATATACGCTGTAATACCCGGTATCACCGTGTCTAATGCGAATATAATGCCCTGCGCCACTCGCTTGGTAGCCAATATAATCAACCGTTCCTGATTTCACCGGATAGACGCTTGCCCCGCCAATCCCCGTACTGCTGACATCCGTGCCGTTGTGGGAGCTGCCGCTTCTCGTGCCGAAGCCGGAGGTTACAGTCTGCCATCGTGCGTCTAATGGCCAGCACCATGTATCTTCAACGGCTAAGACCTGCGGTGCGATGATGAAAGTCATCGGGACAATCAACACCACCGCCAGCGCGAGGGATAAAAATCTTTTTTTCATGTGTACAAACCCCTTTACAAAAATATTTCCACAGCCCGAAAAAGCCGCCCGGGGAGGCCGGCTTGAGCATTTTCGAGCAAACAAAACACACGCCGAAGGTGAACGGCAAAGCCGTTGCGTACCTTACGACGTGCGCGAACAATCGCGGACATGACCGACCCGGCAGGATTTGCAAAACTCACCGCTTGAAAAAAAGCAACGTAGAGGGTATAATAATAGTGTTCTCGCGGCGCCGGTGAAACGGTTGCGTAAGGTGGCCTCATCACCTTCGCAGGGCTTCGGTGTTGTCGCACCAAAGTCTGCCGCGGGGGCTTGCTTTGCGCGTTTCAGCACAAGCCGGTTCCCAGCAAAGTGATTATATACCATACGGCGTGACATGTCAAGCATGAATTTTCGTGGGGGGTCAGGCTTTGCCTTTCAGCTTGTCCCAGTAGGCTTTGGCGGCCTGCTCGGCCTTGTTGTCCCCGTATTCGTAGTAGACGGCGTGCTTGAGGGCGTCGGGCAGATATTGCTGGGGTTTGTAGTGGTTGGGGGCGTTGTGGGTGTAGAAGTAGCCCTCGCCGCGTCCGAGCTTTGCCGCGCCGGCGTAATGGCTGTCTTTGAGATGCAGGGGGACGTCGCCGCTCCGCCCCGCCTGAATGTCGGACAGGGCTTGGCCGTACGCGGCGTTGGCGCTGTTGGACTTGGGCGCGGTGGCGCACAGCACGACGGCGTGGGAGAGCGGCATGACGGCCTCCGGCAAGCCAAGCTGGAGCGCCGTGTCAACGCACGCTTTGGCGACGACGGCGGCTTGCGAATAGGCCAAGCCGACGTCCTCGTTGGCGGTCACCAGCAGGCGGCGGCAGGCCGAGATGATGTCGCCCGCGTCCAGCAGGCGGGCGAGGTAATGCAGGGCGGCGTCCGGGTCAGAGCCGCGAATGGATTTTTGAAACGCCGATAAGATGTCGTAGTGACTGTCCCCGTCGCGGTCGTAGCGCATGGCGCTCCGCTGGCTGACGGTCACGGCGTCGTCCATGCTGAGCGTGACGGTCTTGCCGTCGCCAATCGGCGCGGCGGCGGCCAGCAGCTCTATCGCGCTGACGGCCTTTCGCACGTCGCCGCCGCAGGAGCGGCAGACGCGGTCAAGCACCTCTTCGGGGCAGATGATTTCAGCGCCCAGCTCCTCCGCCAGCAGCGCGAGGGCGCGTTCCGCCGCCGGACGGCATTCCTCCGGCGTCACCGGCTTGAATTCAAAGACGGTGGCGCGGCTCAGGATGGCGTTGAACACGGTGAAATACGGGTTTTCCGTCGTGGAGGCAATCAGCGTAATCTGCCCGTTTTCCATAAACTCCAGCAGGCTCTGCTGCTGCTTTTTGTTGAAATACTGTATCTCGTCGAGGTAGAGCAGCGCCCCGTCGGGCGCGAGCATGGTGTCAAGGCTGTCTACGATATGGCGGATGTCGGCGATGGACGCGGTGGTGGCGTTGAGCTTATACAGCGTGCGCTCGGTGCGCGCCGCCGCGATTCGCGCCACGGTGGTTTTCCCGGTGCCGGACGGGCCGTAGAAAATCATGTTGGGGATGACGCCCTTTTCGATGATGCGGCGCAGCAGCCCGTCCGTGCCGATGATATGGCTCTGACCCGCGATATCGTTCAGCGTATCAGGGCGTATACGGTCGGGCAGCGGGTTTTTAACCATACAGCGGATACCGTTCGCACAGCTTTGCTACGGCGGCGCGGATATCTTCGGCTTTTTCGTCAATCTTCGCCGCAGTCCAGTAAATCAGCTCCGCCAGTGTTTGCATGTCGTCCTCTTTCAGCCCGCGCGAGGTGACGGCGGGGGTGCCGACGCGGATGCCGGAGGTGACGAACGGGCTCTGCGGATCGTCGGGGATGGCGTTTTTGTTGACGGTCAGCCCCACGGTGTCGCAGCGGGCCTGCATTTCTTTCCCGGTGACGTTAAACTTGCGCAAATCGACCAGCATCAGATGGTTATCCGTTCCGCCGCTCACCAAGTCAAAGCCGAACTTGACCAGCCCTTCCGCCAGCGCGGCGGCGTTTTTCAGAATCTGCCGCTGATACGTTTTGAACTCCGGCTTCAGCGCTTCGCCGAAGGCGACGGCCTTGGCGGCGATGACGTGCATCAGCGGGCCGCCCTGCGTGCCGGGGAAAACGGCTTTATCATACGTCTTCGCGTCCTCGGCGCGGCACAGGAGAAGGCCGCCGCGCGGCCCGCGCAGGGTTTTGTGGGTGGTGGAGGAGGTGACGTCGGCGTGGGGGACGGGCGAGGGGTGCAGCCCCGCCGCGACCAGTCCCGCGATGTGCGCCATATCGACAAACAGCTTGGCGTCCGCCTCCTTGGCAATCTCTCCGAAGGCGGCAAAGTCAATGACGCGGGAATACGCCGAAGCACCCGCGATAATCATCTTGGGGCGGTGTTCCTTCGCCAGCCTGCGTACGTCATCGTAATCAATCCGCTGATCCGCGCCCAGCCCGTAGGGGATGATGCTGTAATACAGCCCTGAGATATTCACCGGGCTGCCGTGCGTCAGATGCCCGCCGTGGGCGAGGTTCATGCCCAGCACCGTATCACCCGGCTGGAGGAGGGCAAGGTACGCCGCCATATTGGCCTGCGCACCCGAATGGGGCTGCACATTGGCGTGTCCGGCGCCGAACAGCTCACAGGCGCGGGCGCGGGCGATGTTTTCGGCAATGTCCACGCACTCGCAGCCGCCGTAATACCGTTTGCCGGGGTAGCCTTCGGCGTATTTGTTGGTCATCACCGAGCCCATCGCAGCCATTACGGCGGGCGAGACGGCGTTTTCGGACGCGATTAGCTCCAATCCGTTGTTTTCACGGTCGTATTCGGCATACAGAGCCGCGCCGATTTCCGGGTCGGCGGATTTGACAAAGTCCATCATTTTCGTTAGCATGGCGGCACATCCTTTCGTTGTCTCCCCCGCTTTCGGCGGGGGAGACAGTAAATAGTATATCACAGCCCGATTGTCAATGCAAGAGCGAACAGCGGGCGCGCGCCCTCCCGTATTGACGCGGCGGGAAGCGTATGGTATATTGTAATCAAACCAGACGCAAGCGGGGAGACAGGCCATGTTCATTGATACCGCCGTGATTACGGCGCGCGCGGGGAAGGGCGGCGACGGCTCGGTTTCGTTCCGCCGCGAGAAATATGTCCCGGCGGGAGGCCCTGACGGCGGCGACGGCGGGCGCGGCGGGCATATTCTCCTGCGGGGCGACAGCCGGCTGACCACCCTCTCCGATTACCGCTACAAAACCAAATATGCCGCCCCAGACGGCGGGCGCGGCGGCGGCAAGCTTTGCACCGGCAAAAGCGGCGAGGATTTGATTCTACGCGTCCCGCTCGGCACCCTGATTATCGACGACGAAAGCGGGCGGCTTTTAGCCGATTTGTCGGACGAGCGGCCGTTTACGCTTTGCAAGGGCGGACGCGGCGGCTGGGGAAACAAGCGTTTCGCGGGCGCGACCAGACAGGCGCCGCAGTTTGCCAAGGCCGGGCTGGAGGGCGAGGCCCGCCGGGTGCGGCTGGAGGTTAAAATCATCGCCGACGTGGGGCTGGCGGGATTCCCCAACGCGGGCAAAAGCACGCTGCTTTCCAAAATATCCGCGGCGCGTCCCAAGGTCGCCGATTATCCGTTTACCACGCTCATCCCCCATCTGGGCGTGGTGACCGTTGACCACAATACCGCGTTCCTCTGTGCCGACATCCCCGGCCTGATTGAGGGCGCGGCGGGCGGCGCGGGGCTGGGGCATGAATTCCTTCGTCACATCGAGCGCTGCCGCCTGCTGCTGCACATTGTAGACGCGGCGGGAACGGAGGGGCGCGACCCGCTCGGCGGTGTGGACATCATCGACGCGGAACTGGCGGCGCACAGCCCGGAGCTGGCCAAGCGCGAGCAAATTGTCGTCGCCAATAAGCGCGACGTGGTTTCCGACGAAGCGGTCTTTGAACGCTTGCGGGAACACGTCAAGCCGCGCCGTATGCTCGTTATCTCCGCCGCCACCGGCGAGGGGGTGGAGGAGCTGATGAAGGTCTGCGCGGCAAAGCTCGCCGAATTGCCGCCCGTCAGGGTATTTGAGCCCGGCCCGGAGCCGGCCGCGCCGCCCGTTTCCGCGGCGGTGACGGACATCGTGAAGGAAGACGGCGTGTGGATGGTGACGGGGGACTGGCTGAGCCGCATGATGCGCGACGTCAATTTCGGCGACATGGAATCCCTCAACTGGTTTGAGCAATGCCTGAAAACCAACGGCGTGTATGACCAACTGGAAGCGATGGGCGTCCGGGAACGCGACACGGTGAACGTCTGCGGGCTGGAATTTGAATATGTGAGATAGACGGATCCTTGTATTTTTACTTCGTGCGGTTGCACGGGACATGTATTGGGGGGAGATTGTTTTGAAAACAGCATTGGTTGTTTTTATCACTGCTTACGGATTGTTTTGCATCATATTCCCCAGAACAGCCAGCGTGTTTGGTTACCGTTGGAGGTTTAAGAACGCCGAACCGAGCAATATGGCAATGATATGGTCAAGAATCGCAGGCGTAATCATTATAGCCATTGCTCTCGGACTTTTGTTCAGCCCTGTATCCTTTCATACGGTGTACGAATAGGCGTTATATACAAAGCGAAAGATTAAAACCCGAACGGAAAAGGTGTTGTGGTCATGGCAGGACACTCTAAATGGAAAAACATCGCGCACAGAAAAGAGAAAACCGACGCGCAGAGGGCTAAAATCTTCACCAAGCTCTCCCGCGAGATTATCGTGGCGGTGCGCGAGGGCGGGAGCGACCCCGCCGCCAATCCCCGCCTGAAAGACTGCGTCGCCAAGGCGCGGCAGAACAACGTCCCCTCCGACAACATCCGGCGGGTCATTGAAAAGGCCGCGGGCGGCACGGGCGGCGAGAACTATGAAGCTGTTCGGTATGAAGGCTACGGCACGGGCGGCACGGCCGTCATCGTTGAGGCGATGACCGACAACCGCAACCGCACGGCGGGCGAGATGCGCCACTACTTTGACAAGTTCGGCGGCAACCTCGGAGCCGCGGGCTGTGTGTCTTGGTCTTTTGACAAAAAAGGCGTGCTGATTGCGGACGCGGAAGGACGGGACGAAGACGCCCTGATGATGCTTGCCCTCGACGCGGGCGCGTCGGACTTTTCCGCCGAGGACGGCGTTTTTGAGATTATCACCGAGCCGGACGCCTTCCCCGCCGTCCGCGACAAGCTGGAAAGCGGGGGAATCGCGTTTCTTCAGGCGCGGACGGAGATGGTTCCGCAGACGTGGGTATCGCTTTCCGGCGAAGAGGACGCTAAAAAGATGCGCCGTCTCTTAGACGCGCTGGAGGACAACGACGATGTGCAGGAAGTATGGCATAATTGGGAGAACGAGGAATAACGGATGAAACAGTACGCATTGACCCGCGTCCCGATGGCTTGCCTGTTGGCGGCAGGCCTGTTCCCGCTGCTGAGGATTGTCTCTCCGATACCGGAGCGGGGGGAGGCTGCGGTCATGGCGGCGGCGTTCGCGCTGCTGGCCGGAGGGGTTTTGTGGTTTGCCGCGCGGGACATCAAGGCGTCCCCTATCCTCTTTTTCTTCGCCGCGCTGCTGGCGGCGGGGATGATTGTCCGTACCCTCAGCCTGACGCAGGGAAACAACACCGATTACATCTATTGCCTCAAGCCTTGGGCGGAGGAGTTCCGCGCCGGAGGCTGGGGGGCTATTGTGACCACATGGTCGGATTACAACATGCCTTACCTCTACGTCATCGGCGCCATTGCCCGCGTCCCGATGGACGACCTTTATCTTTACAAGCTGGTCAGCGTCATTTTCGACTGTGCCATTGTCGTGGCGGGACTGCGGCTGGGGAGAATTTTCGCCCTGAGCGGGCTTCGCAAGGCTGTGCTGGGCGGGGCGATGTTCCTCGCGCCGACCGTTTGGCTCAACAGCGCTTTTTGGGCGCAGTGCGATTCGATTTATGTGTTCTTCTGCCTGCTGTCGTTTGTTTTGATTTTGGAAGACCGCCCCGCCCTTTCAGCCGCGATGATTGCCGTCGCGTTCACCTTCAAGCTGCAAACCATTTTCTTCATGCCGATTTTCATTGTCTTGTGGATTCTCAAACGGGTTGTATGGTGGCGCGAGATTCCGGTGTTTATCGGCACGTTTTTCGCCGCCGTTCTGCCCGCGTGGCTGCTGGGCCGCCCGCTGCAAAGCATTGTATCCGTCTACGCCACCCAGACCTCGCAATACTCAAGCCGCCTCAACCTTAATTCCCCCTCGGCCTACGCCCTGCTCGGACACGACACGTCGCATCTGCCGGAGCAGGCGCATGACATCCTCTTTTACGCCGGGGTGATTCTCGCGTTCTGCTTCCTCGGGGCGCTTTTGCTTCTGGCGTGGCTCAACCGGCACACCATCGGCAAACGTTCCCTGCTGCTTTTTGTCTTGGCGATGGTCATTGGCATCCCGTGGCTGCTGCCGTCGATGCACGACAGATATTTTTATCTGGCGGATATTTTCTGCATCTTTATCGCCGTTTTAATCCCGGAGAAATGGCATTTCGCGCCGTTTTGCATTGTCGCGTCCTATTCGGGCTACCACGCGTTTCTGTTCGGCAGCTATGTGTTTTGGACCGGCCATCAAATCCCCGGTCTCCTTATGCTCTTTCTGATGGGCGGCGCGGTGGCGCTGTTGATTGGCGAGCTGAAATCGGAGCGCGGCGAAACGCCGCTTTTGGAGGAGGACATTCTTGAACACGGGTAAAAAACTTCTCATCGGCGTCATGGCGGCGGTCATTCTGCTGGCCGTTTTGTCGCTCACCCTGCTCAACAGGCACTCCTCCCAAATGCGGATGTCGGCGCTGATGCGGGAGGGGCGCTTGGCGATGGACGCCCATGACTACGCTGAAGCCATTGACCTTTACCGTCTCGCCATCTCGCTGGACGGGCGCAGCGTGGAGGCCTATATGCGTCTCGCGTCGGCGTGCATCCTCAACGGCGACCTAGAGGACGCGAAATATTTTCTCGAACTCGGCTTGAGGAAAACCGAAAGCCCGCGATTGCGGGAGGCATACAACGAATTTCTGGGAAATCTGGCGGTCGAGGAGCGCGGGGAAGAGGGCGGCGAATAATCCTTCAAAAATAATGATTGACAAATCCGTATGTGTGTTATATACTTTTTTGGTACTATGTTCAAAAGGATGGATTCATATGGTTCGGACTTATCAACCCAAGAAACGCCAGCGCAGCAAGGAACACGGCTTCCGCAAGCGTATGTCTACGCGCGGCGGGCGTAAGGTGTTGGCCCGGCGCCGCCGCAGAGGGCGCAAGGTGTTGTCCGCCTGATGCGGCACACCGTTCCCCTTCGTCAAAATCGTGAGTTTCGCAGTCTGTACGCCCGCGGGAAGAACACTGCGGGCGTATATTTGGCACTTTACGCGAGGAAAACCCGCCGGGACGTCACCCGGCTCGGGGTTTCCGTGAGCGGTAAGCTGGGCGGCGCCGTTACGCGGAACCGCGTGCGGCGGCGGATTAAAGAGGCCTACCGCTTGCAGGAAGACTTGTTCGCGGCGGGGTTTGACATCGTCGTCGTCGCCCGCTCCAAAGCCATCGGCGCGGATTTTACCGCGCTGAAGGATGAGCTGGTGAAGCTGGGCGGCAGGTTGGGTGTAACCGTATGAAAAACCTGATGCTGCGCGCCATTCATTGGTACAGACGAACCTTTGCGGGCAAACCGCCGTCCTGCCGTTATATTCCCACTTGCAGCGAATACGCGCTGGAGGCGGTTGAAAAATACGGCGCGGCAAAAGGGTTTTGGCTCGCCTTGCGGAGGCTCCTGCGATGCCACCCGTTCCGCAAGGGCGGATACGACCCGGTACCTTAGATTACATTCTCCCTGCCGGAGGCGGAGAGAAGAGAGTGGGTTTGACATTGGGACAGATTTGGGATTTCTTAATCGTCCAGCCTATCGCGTGGCTGATTCGCACTTTCTATAACCTCACGGGTTCCTACGGCATTGCCATCATGCTCTTTTCGCTGGCGGCGACTCTTGCCCTGCTTTGGTTCAACTACAAGGGCAAGCGCGGGATGCTCCAGCAGCAGCGGATTCAGAGTTCCCCGAAATTGCAGGAGCTTCAGAAAAAATACGCCAAAGACCGCCAGAAACTTCAGCAGGAGCAGGCCAAGCTGTATCAGGAGTCGGGCGTGTCGATGTTCGGCGGCTGTATCTGGCAGTTCATCCCCTTCCCCATCATCATCGCGCTGTACGGCGCGGTACGTCGCCCGCTGACCTACATCATGCAGTTATCCGCGGACGCCATCGAAAGGATTTCCACGGTGCTGGGGATGGAAGACGCCGGAGGCTTTTTCAACGAACTGACCATTGCCAACCAGCTTAACGTGCCGGGAGAACTTGAAAGGGTGCGGAGCGTCCTGCCCGATTTAGCGGAAAACCTTCAAAGCACCGTCCACTTTGATTTTCTGGGTATCAACCTCGCCGATATTCCCAGCTTCACCGGGGCCATTTTCCTTATCCCGGTCATTTCTGCCGCCGCGTCCTTCCTCTCCGTCTGGCTGACGCAGAAATTTTCGGGCCGTCCCCCGGCAAAGGGCAATTCCCAGTTGATGATGTATCTGCTCGGTCCCGGCGTCAGCCTGTGGCTGGGCTTTACGCTGCCCGCCGCGCTTGGCGTCTACTGGATTGCGCAGAGCGTTTTGAGAATCCCGCAGGAGTATTTCCTTACCAAGCATTTCAACAAGGTTCTGGACGCGGAAGAGCAGGCCAAGGCCGAACGGGAAGAACGGCGCAAGGCCGCCGAGGCCGCTCAGAAGGAGGAAGACCGCCAGCGCCGGGCCGAGCGTATCGCCGAGCAGAACAAGAAGCACAAGCCCAAACGGTATAAGCTGCAAAATAAACCCGCCCCGAAAGAGGAGACGGAGGATGAATAATTATGGCCATCGAAACCACCGGCAAAACCATTGACGCCGCTATCGCCGCGGCACTGGAGGAACTGCAGACCGACCGGGACTCGGTGACGGTCGAGGTTCTGGAAAACCCGAAGCCAGGCTTTCTGGGTCTTGGCGGAACGCTTGCCCGCGTGAAGGTTAAGCGCTTCGGCGAGCCGGACGAACCTGTCGCCGCCGTGCCGCCGCCGAAAAAGGAAGCCCCGGCCAAGCCGGTCAAAAAGCCTGAAAAGGCAGCCGAACCCGCTTCCCCACCGGCCAAAGCCAAGCCGGCCGCCGCCGCGCCGTCAGCGGCCAAGACAGCCTCGCAGCCATCGCCCGCGGCGGTTGTCCTCAAGGGCATCCTTGACCGCATGGGAATCCCGGACGCGGTGATTGCCGAGAAAGAGAGTGAGCGCGGCCTGCTGCTGGACGTCTCCGGCCCCGGCATGGGGCGTCTGATTGGACGGCGGGGCGAAACCCTTGACTCGGTGCAGCGCATCGTTTCCGCCGCGGCCAACCGAGGCACGGAGGAACGCCGCCGCGTCATCGTTGACGCGGAACGGTACCGCGCCAAACGCGAGGAAGCCTTGGCTGCGCTGGCGCACAGCACGGCAGAGAGAGCGGTCAAATACAACCGCGATATGCTCCTTGAACCGATGAACGCCTATTCGCGGCATATCGTCCACTCGGCATTGCAAGACAATCCCTATGTCACCACCCATTCGGTGGGCAACGAGCCGCAGCGGAGGGTTATCATCAGCCTTTCGGGCGCCAAAAAGAGCGCCGCGCCCCCCCGCCGGGAAAAGCCGTAACCACAGACGGAAAAGGACGCCAAACGGCGTCCTTTCTTATGCGGATAATGCGGGTTATTGCGGGGTTTTCAGTCCCCGCTACGGTGTTCCGGCGAACGGGGCGCCGAACGCCTCGGTGAGGAAAGCGAGGATTGCCCTGTCCTCTCCGCCGTATTGCACAAGCAGCTCGCTGTTTTTGAAATGCCGGAAGGGAGGGGGAGGATACGCCGCGCCGTCGGACTCGTAGACCATAAGCTGCTCGTCGCCCACATAGATATTTCGGGCCGCCGCAAGCGGGAAATCTTCTCTTATCAGCATCTCCGCGTCTACCAAATACCACAGCCCGCTCTCGTCCAGCAGGTGAAGAAACTCGTCATAGCCGAAGCCGTCTCCATCACCGGCTGCCGGCGGAGCGGGCGCGGGGTTGGGTTCCGGCGGGTCGGAGCCGAGTCCCATGCCCAACAAATCCTCAGAGGAAGACCCCGCGTCGCCGGGTATGACGGAGGAGGAGTCTCCCTCCGCCCACGCCATGCCGCCTCCGGGTTCCGTCATCGTCCCGTTGTCGGCGTCCCATTTTGCATCGTCCAAAGCCTCGGAAACACTCTGGGTCTCAAGACCGGCCTCCCCGGATCCCGGCGAATCGTTCAAGTAGCTTGAGTCAGGGGTTGGAAGATTTCCCGTCTGTGAGAGGATGAGCAAAATCGCCGCGCAGGCCGCCACGCCTGCCAGACTTCCGATGATTCTTCTCCGCCGGGGCGGCTCTTCGCCGAGTTCAATCTTATATAAAATCCCCGGCAGCAGGGTGTCGGGCGGGTCGTCGTCCAGAAGCGCAAATCCTTCCTTGACGGCGGTTAAATCCTTCAGCAGGGCGCGGCAGGACGGGCACTCGCTCAAATGTCCGCGCAGGCGGGCGGCGTCCATCTCCGGCAATTCGCCGTCGATGAACATGCTGATGGCTTCGATATCACAGAGATTCACTCCGTCCGCCCCCTTTCTCTGTTTGTTTAGACGAATGTCCGGGCAAATTGTTCCCGCTTTTGATTAAAATCTCCCGCAGGGAAAGCCGCGCGCGCGCCAAACGGCTTTTGACCGTGCCTTCCTCGATGCCCAAAAGCTCCGCGATTTCGCCGTAGGAAAGCCCCGCTGTTTCGCGCAGGACGACAATCCGCCTATGCTCGGGCGTCAGGCGCGTCAGCGCGTCCTCCAGAGCGAGCGCAAGCTCCTTGCGCTCCAGCGCGACGGACGGCTCAAACCTTGTGTCGGGCAGCGGCAAATCCGTTTCGTCCAGCGAAACGTCCGCGCCGCGCCGCGCTTTCTTGCGTAAAAAGTCGGTGCAGGCGTTGACCGTCAGGCGGTACAGCCATGTGCCCGTTTCCGAGTCGCCGCGAAACCCTTCCAACCCGCGCCACGCCTTGAGAAAAACCTCCTGAGAGAGGTCGAAGGCGTCGTCCGGGTCGCCGCAAAGGCGCAGACAGGTATTGTAAACGCGCTTTTGATTCGCTTTGACGATGGCTTCAAAATCGTCCATCTTTTTCCCCCCTCAATCCCCTGACGCAACGGGCAAAATCGTCCGCCGCCGCGATGGCCGACACCTCCCGCTTATAATAGGTCGCATATGGCAGCCCTCGGAGATACCACGCCAAATGCTTCCGTATTTCAAGACAGGCGATTTTTTCGCCCTTATCCTCAATCAGCAGGGAAAAATGCCGTTCCGCTGTTTCCAAGCGGCGCGCGGGCGTCGGCTCCTCGCCGGTGAAGACAAACGGATTGCCCATCGCCGCCCGCCCAATCATCCCCATCGCCGCCCCGGTGATGTTCAGGCACCGTTCCAAATCGCGCAGAGAAAAAATATCGCCATTGGCCGTGACGGGGATGGAGACGGCCTTGACCGTCTCGGCGACTGCGTACCAGTCGGCATGGCCCGAATACATTTGCTTGCGCGTCCGCCCGTGAACGCAGATTTGCGAAACGCCCACATGTTCAAGTCTTTTAGCCAGCGTCACAGCGTTTTTGCTCCCGCTGTCCCAGCCCAGCCGCATCTTAACGGTAACAGGGACGTTTACAGCGCCGACGACCGCTTTCGCGACGGCTTCCGCCTTGTCAAGGTCGCGCATCAGAGCGCAGCCGTCGCCGTTGCTGACGATTTTGGGCGTGGGGCAGCCCATGTTGAGGTTGATTTCAGCCGCGCCGGATATCGCCAGCGCCCGTACCGCCCCCTCCGCCATACAAGCGGGGTCGGAACCGAATATCTGCACGGCCTCGTCCTTTGCCGCGAGGCGCAGCAGGCTCCGCGACTTTTTATCCTGATAGCACAGCGCCTTGGCGGATACCATCTCGGTGGTGGTGTGCAGAAAGGGCGCTGTTTCCCGGCACACCGTACGGTACGCCCAGTCGGTGACGCCCGCCATCGGGGCGAGGGCGGCTCTGGCTTGATTCATCTTGCCACAAAGACGAGCCGCTCGTCATATCGGTTGAAACTGACCGAATCCGGCATTCCGGCTTGCCTTACTTCGTCAAATCCGGCGTCACGCAAGGCTTCTTCGACAAAGCCCAGCTGGTAGGCGCGCTCGGTGTGTGTCTCCTCCTCCCGCCGCCAAAGGCCGCCCTCCGTTTGCGTAAACAGCGTGATTTCCTGATGCAGGAGAGGCTTTTCCCAAGAGCAGCGCCAGACGCAATACACGCCCCCGGCGTCCGACATGAACACCATGCCGTCCCGCGCCGCCAACGCTTCGGGCGCGAGCAAGTCGAAGATAAACGCGCCGCCAGACTCCAAAAACAGCCGCACACGGCTGAGGGTTTGCCTGAACCGTTTTTCGTCGGTGAGATAGTTCAGCGCGTCGAAGGTGCAGAAAACCGCCTCGACCGTGCCGTATAAATCCAGCTTCGCCATATCCTGCTGTAAAAACAGCGGCGGGCCGCCGCAGGCCATGTCCGGGGCAGACGGTGCGCGGCTTTCGGACAAAGCCCCCGCTCTTGTGTCAAACTTATTTCTCGCCGCCGCAAGCATTTCGGGGGAAGCGTCAACAGCCACGACGTCACAGCCGCGCTCGCACAGTTCCAGCGCCAGCCTCCCCGTGCCGCAGGCGAGGTCCAGCACGCGCTTGGGCTCGCCCGCCAGCGAGAGCAGATGACCGGCGTACGCGCCGTAATCCATATCCCGCATCAGCGCGTCGTAGTGGGCGGCGAGATGTTCGTAAGGCATGGCTTGTCTCCTTTTATGATTGATGCGCGGTTACGCGGTGTACGAAAGGACCTCGCGGGCGGAGCCTTTTTTCAGGACGAGGAGAACCGGGCCTTGGACAAACCGTGTTTCGCCCCCGCTGTTTTTCAGCATGACAAACCGGCCGCACAATATCCTGTCATCCTGTCTGGTCATATTCATCGGGTCGTATCCGCATATGGTGAAGTCCCCGGTTACCGTTTCCTTGCGCGCGTCTGAAAACGCCTCGAATTTCCGGCTTTTTTCTTGCGTGTGCTTTTCGATTTCCGCGTTGAATGCGTTCCGCTCAAAGCGCGCCGCGGGCTTTTCTTCCCGCGCATCCCCCGCGATTATGCTGAACAGAGGGACGTCCGTCCCGCCGACAGCATGGTAAAAGTCTATGCCCGCCTTCCGCAGCAGGACGCAGAACACCGCGCCCGAATAATACAGCATCCTCCTGATTTCAAAAAACCGGCTGTCAAGCGTTTGCAGGCTCTCAATGTATTTGCCTAGTCTCTGCCTGTATTTTCCCTCCGATATTTGCTTGAGCGCCATGCTTCCGGCGTATTCCGCCATCCCTTCAAACGTTTCCGTCAGATATTCCTGCCCGATGATGCCACCAATCAGCTTTTCCCTGTATTTGCGCGCGGAGATGAATTTTTGCAGCAAAGCCTTTTTGGTTTCCGCGTCTTCGGATAAAGCCGCTTCCGCCAGAAGCAGGTTTTCGCTGTGCTTGACCTCGTAGTTTTCCGCGTGATGGGGATATCCGAGCAACACCAAATCGTCCGGGGTTCGGCGCTCCCCGCTTTGTCCCTGAAAAGCATGGAACATTTCATGCGCCAAATCGGCGGCCAGCAGCTCCGGGTCTTCGACAAGAGGGTCTTCCACCTGCCAAATGGCCAGCGGCTCGCCGTCGTATTCAATGCTTGTGTTTCCTAAAAAGCGGCGGTCATAGGGGATGGCCGCGTCTTTGAGGAAAACCCCGTTTTCATTGAACAAGGCAAAGCCGCATGGCGAAAACCCCGGCCATATCTCATTAAAATCCACATCGCGCAGAATTTCATCGACCTTCAGATATAGCGCCCGCAATGTCCTCACTCCCCTTTTCCCGCCAGCATGGCGGCTTGGTCGGCCGCGGCGAGGGTGCCGATCAGTTCGTCCAAGTCGCCGTCCATGACGGCTTGGATTTTGTAGAGCGTGAGGTTGACGCGGTGGTCGGTGACGCGGCCTTGGGGGAAATTATAGGTGCGAACGCGTTCGCTGCGGTCGCCGCTGCCGACTTGGCTGCGCCGCTCGCTGCCCCGTGCCTCGTCCAGCTCCCGCTGTTTTTTCTCGTAGAGCTTCGCCCGCAGCACCTTCATGGCTTTGTCCTTGTTTTTGTGCTGGCTGCGCTCGTCCTGACACTCCACGACAATGCCGGTGGGCTTATGCACGATGCGGATGGCGCTCTCGGTCTTGTTGACGTGCTGTCCGCCCGCGCCGCCGGCGCGGCAGGTGACGATATCGAGGTCGTCCGGGTTGATGTCCACGTCCACCTCCTCCGCTTCGGGCAGCACCGCCACCGTCGCGGCGCTGGTGTGGATGCGTCCCTGCGATTCGGTGTCCGGTACGCGCTGGACGCGGTGCGCCCCCGATTCGTATTTCAGGCGCGAGTAGGCGCCCTCGCCGGATATCTGCGCTTGAAGCTCTTTAATGCCGCCCAGCTCGGTTTCGTTGGAGGAGAGGATTTCAAATTTCCAGCGCTGCCGTTCGGCGTACATCGAATACATCCGCCACAACGCCGCGGCGAACAGCGCGGCTTCCTCGCCGCCCACGCCGCCGCGTATCTCGATGATGACGTTTTTCTGATTATTCGGGTCGCGGGGCAGCAGCAGTTTTTTCAGTTCCTCCAAAAGCCGCCCCTTTTCCTCCGCCAGCGCCCCGCACTCCTCATACGCCAGCGTCCGCACCTCCGGGTCCTCGTCTTCCAGCAGGGCGCGGGCTTCCGTCTCCTGTTCCTCGGCTTGGATGAACTGCCGGTAGGCTTCGGCCACCGGCGCGATTTCCTTCTGCTCTCGCAGCAGAGCGGTCATTTTGTCCGAATCGGTATAGACCTCGGGTTGCGCCAGCGCCTCCTCGATTTCTGAGAAACGCTGATGGATTTCTTTGAGCTTTTCTAACATTTCCTTGCTCCTAACCCGCTCAATCCGCGCTTGCTTTGCGGCGTCGGTTTTTTGAGTCTGCTGATGGGCGGACGGCGGACGGGCGCTTCGCGTCTCCGCAGAGCCGCCGTCTGTCTTTGACAGTCCCCGCCATTCGCGGTATTCGGCGTATGTGCCGTGAAAATCTTTCAGCTCCCCGTCGTCAAGTACCCATATCCGCGTGGCGAAACGCGCCGTGAAATAGCGGTCGTGGGAGATAAACAGCAAGGTTTGGTCGAACGCCTCCACCGCTTCCTCAATCCATTCGCGCGACTGAATGTCAAGATGGTTGGTCGGCTCGTCCAGTAGGAGGAAATTGGACTCCTTTTTCATCAGCAGGCAGAGCGCCAGACGGCTCCTCTCCCCGCCCGATAAGACGTCCACCGTCTTAAAGACGTCCTCGCCCCGGAAATGAAACCCGCCCAGCCGGTTGCGCGCCTCCTGCGGCGCAAACCCCGCGTAGAGCATGGTGTCATACAGCGTCCGCTCCGGCCGGTCAAAGGAGACCGACTGCGGCAGAACCGCCATTTGCACGGAGGGGCCGGTCTTCACCGTCCCGCCGTCGGGGGTCAGCTCGCCCGTCAGCAGCTTCAGCAGGGTCGTCTTGCCCGCGCCGTTGGCGCCCAGCAGGGCGATACGGTCGCCGGGGCTGACGGACAGTGTGACCGGGCGCAAGATGGTGTGTCCGTTGAAACGCTTGCCGATGCCCTCGGCGCGCAAAACGTCGTCGGCACGGAGAGGTTTGGAATGGAATTTTTGCCGAAGCTCCGCCTGCTTTTTGGGCTTTTCCGTAACCGGGACACGCTCGGCGCGTTTTTCAATGGCGAACGCCCGGCGGTGCAGTTTATCGTTTTTACCCGCGTAATCGTGCATCCGCCGCGCTGTGTCCAGCAGGCGCTTGTATTCGCGCTGTTCGCGCTCATACCGCTCCTCCGCCTCGGCGGTCCGCCGCGCCTTTTCCTCGGCGTAGAAGCTATAGCTGCCGGGATAATCCTCCGATTTGCCGTCCTCCAGCTCAATGACGCGGGTGACGGCGGCGTCAAGAAAAAAGCGGTCATGGGAGATGAGGATGGCCGTGCCCTTGTACCCGGAAAGAAAGCTCTCCAACCATTCGGCGGAGGCGACGTCAAGATGGTTAGTCGGCTCGTCGAGGAGCAGGATTTCGGATTGCTCCAGCAACAGCCGAGCTAGGTTGATGCGTGTCTTTTCCCCGCCGGATAGGGCGCGGAACGGGCGGGCGTATAAATCGTCCCCGATTTTCAGCCCCTGCCGCACACGGGCAAGCCGGACGTCTGTCTCATACCCTCCGGCGTCCTCGTAGCGGTGCGCGAGTTCGCCGTATTCACGCCCGCCCGCCAATCCGCCGCTCTCCAGCTCCGACATCCGCCGCTCCATCACCCGGAAAGGCTCAAACGCCTCTAAAATGACGTCTCCCGCCGTAAAGCGGGCGGGTACATCGGGGATTTGGCTCAGAACGCCCGCTTTTTTTGACAACCAAAAGCTACCGCTGTCAGGGGATTCCTCCCCCGACAGCAACCGAAAGAGCGTCGTCTTGCCCGCGCCGTTGGCGCCAATCAGCCCGACGTGTTCACCCGCTTGGACTGTAAACGATATGCCGGTCAAAACGGGCTTATCGCCGTAATATTTAACCAGATTTTGTACAGATATATCAATCATATGGTTCCCCGCAGGGACACCATATCCGGTGTCCCTACTCCGTCCTCTTTTTTCCGATAAAGAACAGCGCCATGCAGCCCGGGCCGACATGCGTTCCGATGGCCGCCGCCAACGGGTTGATGATGGCTTCTTTGACGTTGTAGTGCTTTTTGACCTCCGCCAGAACAAAATTCGCCTCTTCCTCGCAGTCGCCGTGGCAGATGGCGATGGCGTCAAGGTCTTTTTCATCGCAATACTGCTTCATCTCGTCCACCAAGGCCAGCAGCGAGGCCTTGCGCCCGCGAATTTTGCCGTGATTGAGGAGCTTGCCGTCGATGTCAACGTGCAGCAAGGGCTTCATGCCCAGCACGGTGCCCATAACGGCCTTCGCCCTCGAAACGCGCCCCCCCCGGAACAGGAACATTAAATCGTCTACCGTGAAGCGGTGGTGGATGGTGAACATATTGGTCTCAATCCACTTGCAGAGCGCGTCATAATCCAGTCCCGCGTCGCGCTGCCTGACCGTTTCGTGGACGAGCAGTCCCAGTCCCAGCGAAACGGCGCTGGTTTGCGGGGTGAATATCTTTCTGTCTGGATATTTCGCCAAAAGCTCGTCGCGCGCGCGAACCGCGCCTTCGTGCGACCCGCTCACGCCCGCCGTCAAGCCTAAGTACACGATGTCCAGACCTTCTTTCAGGAACGGCTCAAACGCCTCGACGAATTGAAACTCCGTGAACTGTGACGTTTGAAACACCACACCGTCGCGCATCTTCTGGTAAAAGGTCTTTGAATCCATTGACCCGTTGTCGATATACACGTCGTTTTCTCCCATAGACACCTGCATAGGGACAAACTGCACATCATTTTCCTTGTAGTAGCGCCACGGCAAATCGGCGCTGGAATCGGTAAACAGGACATAACTCATTTGACTTGTCTCCTTTCTCGTTTGGACCGTGTTTCAAAACAGGATATCATAGCTCCGCTATGATATCTTTCAAAATATACCGTCCGCTTGCGGATAGTATATCACATTCGGAACGGAGGCGCAATCACAATCTGAAATTTGAGTTCCTCCGGGTTTTTTCTTTAGGTGCGCGTTTGTCCGCTCCCGGGGGTTGACAGCCTCTTGCTTTTGTGGTATGATATCTGTTGTCCGCAAGTGCGCGGGCGGGTTCACCGTGAGAATGGCGTCCTGAAAACAGAATATTTTCCTCTGATGTGGGGGTATAGCTCAGCTGGGAGAGCGAGCTGGTCGGAAAACACCCCCGAAACGGACACCCGGACGAATGGCAACCCCGCCGCATGAATGGCACACTAAAATTGAATAATTTCCTCTAATGTGGGGGTATAGCTCAGCTGGGAGAGCGCTTGAATGGCATTCAAGAGGTCAGCGGTTCGATCCCGCTTATCTCCACCA
>Ga0099364_10001028_pt1 | contig 46944 bp, 33 predicted proteins | sample TergutTh196P3_FD_73070 | JGI IMG/M metagenome (GOLD analysis project Ga0099364, IMG submission 73070) | Microcerotermes parvus P3 segment gut microbial communities from Pointe-Noire, Republic of the Congo - Th196 P3 | ecosystem: Host-associated > Arthropoda: Insects > Digestive system > Gut ...
TTGAAAGATACAGAATAATTAAAAAGGAGACTTCAATGTCATTATTAAAATATCATCAAATTAGTCAAGTAAAATCTGAGGCGATTAATACTTCATCACTCGAATCGTTATTGAAAGGTTTTCGAATTAGGTCATTACTCACTAGAAAAGGCATCTCAAGAGGCAATGGAATACAAGTGATACAATTGATATATACCTTGTTTTTGATGTTGTTTCAAAACAAGCGTTCAATATCAGAAGCCTTGAAGCATTTAGACCAGACATGTAAAAAGACAACCATCAATGATTTCTTAAACAATCCATTTTTCAAATGGCGACCCTTGCTGCTTTCTGTAGCACAGCAATTTAGCAAGAAATATAAGCACGATGAGGGTAAATACAATGTTCTCATCATTGATGACACGTCTAAAAAGAAAACTGGTAAATTTGTTGAGGGTTTATCTTATTTTTATGATCATTCTATTCATAGCTACTACAAAGGCTACCAAGTAGTTTTAGCAGCATGGAGCAATCTACGAACCTGTATACCTTTTGATATTGTCTTAAAAACAGGCAAAAAACGATGTAAACATTCCAAACGCTGTGATTATCCGATAGAAAGCCACACTCATAAAAGATATTTAGAATCCCGAAAATCAAAGACAAAAATATCTATCGCTATGATTGGCAGAGCATTGCGTTATAGGATACAATTTGATTATTTATTATGGGACAGTTGGTATAATTGTAGCGAGGCTTACAATTTTGTTTTTCGCAAGCTGTTGCCCAAAGGGATACATCTGATTTCGATGGTTAAACAAGGAAACGAACTATACAAGTATGGCAAACAAGATTTGACAGTAAAAGAATTACAAGTCAAGGCTGGTACATGGACGAAAGATGAGAAGACAGGCATAAAATACAAATCAATTGAAGTAGAAATATACGATAAAACAGATAAATCAAGCAAAACAAAGTCTGTTACAGGAAAAGTAAAATTATGTTTTTTCAAATTCAACACCAAAGGTAAAAGGCGTGTTCGTGTTCTGCTTTCTACAGATACAAAACTCACAGAGCTAGAAATACTTGAAAGATATACTCAAAGATGGTCTATCGAAGTGATGATAAAGGATCTCAAACAACATATGGGTTTCAACCAATCTATGTCAAGCAAGTATGCACCTCAACTAAATGATATGACTATAAAATGTATATTTTATATAATGATATGCTCGCTGAAAGAACGAACTCCAGAAAAGTCAATAGGTCAGCTTATCTTTGAATTTGGTAGGCAAATCGAAGACTACTGTATAGAAATGTTTGTCAAATACCTGATGAAGAGAAGCTTCCGGGAGTTCATCAATGAAGTAAAGAATAAAAAATATATCCAGTTAGAAGATTTGATACCGCTGTATGATGATTTCATAGAAGATTTTTTCAGTAGAGACTACATAGATAAAATAGTTGAGGTAGATGTCAATAACAACAAAAAACGAATAGTTGCGTAATACATTGATATAACAGTAGATATCTGCTTTATATGCCATTCTACGATGTAGATATATCAAGCTTTTATAGCTCGGAAATATCAGTGATAATATCTACGAGTAAGGAAACTCCTCCTAGAGCCATCAAGCCTATACCATATTTTTGCATTTCTATTCGCTGGTCATTTGTGGCTTTGGCATCCTCAAACTCTTCTATGGTAGCAGGCATCACCCTATCATTATTACTAAAATATAGACCTGCACCAGCTCCAGTAAACAAAATAGAGCCAAACCAAGATATAAATGAAGGTCTCTTTTGTAGCCTTGTGGTTTGTGTTGGATAGTTTTGTAAACTAAAGGAAACATTATTATATTTCTTTTCCCATTGAATACTTGTCGGAGTGAGGTGAGCTGCGAGATTGGTAATTCTGACCTCTACTAAACTCCTATTGTTGTCATACAAATACATATCTGAGGAAATCGTGATGCTCTCACCAGCTCTATTGGTAAAATTGTAATTGCCTGCACTATTACGAGTGGCAAAGCTATGAATACTCCCATCATGATTGAAAAGAGTATAAGACCTGTCTGTCAGCTCATGACCAAACCGAAATAAAGAGACTGTAAAACGGTTTGTAAATACTTCAACACCAGCTGCATCATATACCCTAAAGCTCGCTCCACTTGGCTGTGATGTCAGATTGACTGACCTTGGTGTCCTGTTTATTATTGTCCCACAACCAGCTATAAAAAGCAAAATAGTGGCACAGAGTGTTAAATTTCTCATAATCTATAACCCTCATTTATTTGATATAAACAAAAATATTTTTTGAGTTTTTTTTGTCAAGTATTTTTTTTCAGGTGGATATGTGGAAATAGAGATAAAGGAGTTTTTTTTCTTTTAACACAGAGTTTTTGAGAGTTTTTTTTCTTTTAACACAGAGTTTTTGAGAGAAGACACAGAGCACACAGAGATTTTCTCTGTGCATTTTTTGCCAAAAAAAGAAGAGCTCTCTGTGTTCTCTGTGACTTCTCTGTCTTCTCTGTGTTAAAAATCTCTGCTATCTCATCTTTTCTCTCAATCTCTGTGTTTAAAAAACTCAAATCCTCTATTTAAAATCTTCATGTCATGAGAGCTGTGAGTATCTCTTGACAAAATTTAGTATTTTAAAATACTTGCACTTAATGAAATCGAACTTACAAATAATATTTGTAAGTTCAAACATGTTGAAATACAATAAGATAACTAAATAAAGAGGTGGATTATGGATAAAAACATTGAAAATAACATCGTCTTGTATCAAGATGAAAATGGGATAACAAATGTCAATGTTCGTTTTTCGGATGAAGATTTGTGGCTTACGCAATCTCATATAGCTGAAATATACGCTTCGTCACAACAAAACATAAGGCATCATATTGAAAGTATTTACAAAGATAATGAACTAAGCCCAGATCGAACTTGCAAATATTATTTGCAAGTTCAAATTGAGGGACAAAGACAGGTAAAAAGGGATATTTTGCAATCGTGTCCAATATTAAATTTTTAGATTTGATCAAGTAGGGTGAGGAGTATAAATGGTTACCGCTCATATAAGGCTCATTTTTCACTTGACTAAAAACACTCTTTTAAAATATTTGTCTTATTGTTTTTGATAAAGATTATTTTTAGATGTGAGTTATATTATAAAGGATTTTTTATATGAACGAAATAGAAACTAAAGATGCTAATTTCTTTACTGATATAAGAGCTATAATTCTTGAAGCTCGTAACAATGCCGTTCGGAGCGTGGATTATGAAAGAGTCAAAATGTATTGGCAATTGGGTGAGCGAGTTTTTATTGAGGAACAGAAAGAGCAAGATAGAGCAACTTATGGCGAGTATTTAATAAAGAATCTTGCGGAGCAACTTGAAAAGGAGTTTGGAAGCGGGTTTTCTTATCGGCATTTAGCTTGGGCAAGGCGATTTTACAGACTTTATCCAATTGTGAACGCAGTGCGTTCACAATTGAATTGGTTCCAATACCGCTTACTTATCGCTATTGAAGATAATAATAAAAGAGAGTATTACGAGCTTGAAGCTATAAATAATGCTTGGACTGGTAGGGAACTTGAACGACAGATTAATTCTTTGTTGTAAGTCTTATAAAAATAATGAATAAATTTGAATCACTTAGAAGTAAGGAAAGATAATATGGAACAAGCTAGAATAGAAAATTTCATTCAAACTCAATGGATAAGATTTAGCCAATTTAACGAAGAATATCTCCATTTATACAATGATTTCAAAGAAGAAAAAATAAGATTGATGCTTTCTCAAATACATTATGATTTAAATTGGTCATTTACTGCGATGAATACTCGTTTACCCACTAAAGATGATGTTGCACATTTTTGGGCAGAACATAGTAGGGTATTACTAAATGCAATTGAAGTAGCATTGAAACTTCATGAAACACTAATGAATACTGAAAATGCTTTCGATATAGATGAATACTATCATGATGTTTTTGGGAGATGTTTAAAGTTTCTTTGTCAAACACAAGGCAGCACAATCCCACCTAATATGAACAAAGTTGATATCTATCTTACTATACCTATTTTCAAACTTTCTAATTCTGTAGTAATTAATAATGGGGATAATGTTTTTCATTATCAATTAACACATATTGGAGAAGGCTCATATGCAGATGTATATAAATATTTTGATGTGTTTTATAATCGACATTTTGTTGTAAAAAAAGCAAAAAATGTATTAAACAACAAAGAATTAGAACGCTTTAAAATAGAGTATGAAACGATGAAACAAATAAATTCTCCTTATGTTGTTGAAGTTTATAATTATGATAAAGAAAAGCAACAGTATGTAATGGAATATTTGGACTACTCCCTGCTTGATTTTCTTCAAACAAAAAGAAATTCTTTGCAAAAAGATATGTTGTATGGCATTGTTTTGCAGATATTAAAAGCATTTGAATACCTTCATTCAAAGGAAATATTGCATCGAGATATAAGCCCTAATAATGTCCTCATCAAATCCTATGAGGATGTTAATGTAGCTAAAATTTCAGACTTCGGTTTAGTTAAAATACCAAATAGTTATCTTACTTCTAAAATGACAGAATTCAAAGGTTGCCTTAACGACCCAAAATTGAAGACAGATGGATTTGATAGTTATAGTATTTTACATGAAACTTATGCTTTGACAATGCTAATTTTTTATATTATGACAGGTAGAACAAATGTGGATAATATAAATAATAATGAAGTCAGATTTTTTGTCAACAAAGGACTGTCCTCAGATAAAAACCAAAGATATAAAAATGTAGCTGATATCAAAACAGGATTTAAAAACATAGGAGTTCAGAAATGGCTTTGAAATAAAAAATGTAGAAAAAGGAGTGACAAGTGCTAATAAATAATGAAGATTATTTCACAATGCTTGAGTAAAGATAGCAAATACTCAGAGTAAGGTATTATTTGGACTAAATGAGAACTTAAAATTCTGTATTGGCAAATCTGACAGATTGATAACTAATATTTCCAAGTTATAACTCCCTAAAAAAAAGTCATTTCAAAATCCTTATGTATAAAGAAAGTATTTATTTTCAATCAGTTAAGCTACTATGCCATTTTGCATGGGATATTCTTCGATAATTCTATCGTCAAAGAATTCTTTACAAAGAAACTCATCCAATGACTCTTTCAGCAATAATCTAAGTAATGATTAAAAACTAAGCCACAAAGCTGGGCGAACTCCAACAGTGTTGCTGCCGACATAGTTACCAGTCAAGTAGATGCGACCACCGTCGTGCACAAGACTAGCGTAAGTAGTACCGTAACCAGGCGAACGCAACCACCAAAAAGAAGCTATTCCATTGAATGTCGCAATACGATAGGAATTAAATTGGTCATTTATCCAAATTGCTCCAGGAGGTCTGTTTGCCAATTGCCCACTATCCCCAAAATACTGCACTACTTCGGCAATGCTCAAAAGAAATATCCTGTCCTGAGTATTTGCACCACCATTGGTGCCATACCATTGATTGTTTTCATTCACATTTGTTACCTGAACTATCCGTGCTCTGTCTTCATTTGAAAAAGCACTCGAATAGTAAAAATTATTGTTCAAATAAGCTCTCAAACTACAATTTGCCCAGGTAATACTTACTAATGAATGATGATATTGTCTAAGTTCTATAATATCCTCACTCACTATCAAAACCTTTCCTTCTTGAACATCTAGAACACGCCATTGATATGCTCCAAATGGTATTAAGCCACCTATTATTAAAACATCAACATTTGCATTGCCAGATTTACTCGTATCAAAAATTGATGTAGCGGTGACTACTAGCGATGTTGCTGTTTCGTTATTTCCTACTGTCAAACGACCATTTGAGCTTATATTGGTAGTGGAGCTATTGTTGCCTGACAAACTCCATGTCACAGTTTGAGGTGGGTTGTTTGTTCCGTTGACTACAGCGGTAAAATCTCGTGTTCCTGCTAACTTTATATACACAGGATTAGGACTAACTACGACACTTGTAACAGTAGAAACAACAACATTTGCAATCCCAGTTTTAGTAAGGTCATAAGTTGATGTAGCTTGGACTACAAGAGATGAAGAAGTCTCATTATTTGACACAGTCAGCTGACCGCTTGAGTTTATGGAAGTAGAGGTGCTATTATTTCCCGACACACTCCAAGTAACAGTCTGTGGTGGGTTGTACATCCCATTGACTACTGCTGTAAAATCTTGTGTTCCCCCCTGGTAGGTATTTACAGGGTTCGGAGAGATATCAATGCTCTCAATAATTGGTAATAATAAAGAAACATTGGCATATCCACTCACACCAGGGTCAAAGGTCGATTTTGCATGCACGGTGAGAGCTGTTGAAGTTTCATCGAGAGCCACAGTCAAAAGACCGTTGGTGTCAATGATAGTAGTGGAGCTATTATTTCCAGATACCCCCCAGGTAACAGATTTTGGTGGGTTATTTTCACCAAGGACGGTAGCAGTAAATTTTTGAGATTGTCCTATTTCAAGGGTTGTAATTTCCTCTGGACTGATGGATACGCTTTCGACTGAGGGGTATTTTACCTCAGCGATACAGCTAAGCAGTGATAAAAGTAATATCACTGACAATGTAGATAATAAAAATATTTGTTTCATATAGACTCCTTATCATTTCACATCAGAATAATTATCTTTAAATCTAAATTACAAAAATTATTTTTGAGGTTTTTTTGTCAAGTATTTTTTTCAAGTGGAGATGTGGAAATAGAGATAAAGGAGTTTTTTTAACACAGAGATTTTGAGTTTTTTTCTTTTAACACAGAGTTTTTTGAGAGAAGACACAGAGCACACAGAGATTTTCTCTGTGCATTTTTTGCCAAAAAAAGAAGAGCTCTCTGTGTTCTCTGTCGGTTCAAGAGCTTGCTCGCAGAATTACGATCTAAAAATTCTGTGTTAAAAATCCTCTGTTTTCTCTCAAATCCTCTATTTAAAATCTTCATGTCACGAGAGCTGTGAGTATCTCTTGACAATATATGGTATTTTAAAATACTTGCACTTAATAAAATCGAACTTACAAGTAATATTTGTAAATTCAAACATGTTGAAATATAATAAGATAACTAAATAAAGAGGTGGATTATGGATAAAAACATTGAAAATAACATCGTCTTGTATCAAGATGAAAATGGGATAACAAATGTCAATGTTCGCTTTTCGGATGAAGATTTGTGGCTTACGCAATCTCATATTGCTGAAATTTACGCTACAACTCAGCAGAATATAAGTCTCCACATTGATAGTATCTACAAAGATAATGAATTATTTCCAGATCGAACTTGCAAGAAATATTTGCAAGTTCAAATTGAGGGACAAAGACAAGTAAAAAGGGATATTTTGCAATCGTGTCCAATATTAAATTTTTAGATTTGATCAAGTAGGGTGAGGAGTATAAATAGTTACCGCTCATATAAGGCTCATTTTCACTTGACTAAAACACTCTTTTAAAATATTTGTCTTATTACTTTTGACAAAGTTTATTTTTAGATGTGAGTTATATTATAAAGGATTTTTTATATGAACGAAATAAAAACAAAAGATGCTAATTTCTTTACTGATATAAGAGCTATAATTCTTGAAGCTCGTAACAATGCCGTTCGGAGCGTGGATTATGAAAGAGTCAAAATGTATTGGCAATTGGGTGAGCGAGTTTTTATTGAGGAACAAAAAGGACAAAATAGAGCGACTTATGGCGAGTATTTAATAAAGAATCTTGCTGAGCAACTTGAAAAGGAGTTTGGAAGCGGGTTTTCGTATCGTCAATTAACCAGAGCAAGACAATTTTATAGGCTTTACCCAATTGTGTCCGCGCTGCGGACACAATTGAACTGGATGCAGTATAAGCTACTTATAGCCATTGCTGACAGCAGCAAAAGAGAGTATTACGAGCTTGAAGCTATAAATAATGCTTGGACTGGTAGGGAACTTGAACGACAGATTAACTCTTTACTGTATGAACGATTGTTAATCAGTAACGACAAAGAGGCTGTTCTCGCTGTTGCAAGAAAAGAGCGTATCCCTGAAAAACCATCTGAAATAATTAAAGGTTCAACATATTTAGAGTTTTTAGGCTTAAAAAGAGAATCAGAATATTATGAAAAGGACATAGAATCAGCATTAATCAAACATTTACAGGATTTTCTGCTTGAGCTTGGCAATGGTTTTTCTTTTGTTGCTCGTCAGAAGAGAATTTTACTTGAAGATGATGAGTTTTTCGTTGACCTGGTATTCTATAATCGACTGCTTCGTTGTTTTGTTATCATTGAATTAAAAACGCATAAACTTTCTCACGAAGATTTAGGTCAATTACAGATGTATGTAAACTATTATGACCGTTTTGAAAAACTACCAGACGAAAATAAAACAGTCGGAATACTTCTCTGCACAGACCAAAATGAAATGCTGGTGAAAATAACTCTGCCAGAAGACAATACTCACATCATGACAAGTAAATATCAACTATATTTACCCTCTGAAAATGAGCTGACTGATGAAATTAAGAAGCTATTAAATAATGTGAGAGATACAAGTGATTCTGAATAGATGCACTGTTAAATATCTCAGGTTATGGGAACGAATTCATTACCCAGATTTTAATTACCTCGCTTTCGAGGCAATTGAAAATGAAGCTGAACGCAATTTTTATAGCCCGTTAAATAGTTTGATAAAATGGGAAATAAAGTTTGAGATATTTTTATCTTTAAATAAATTTTTATAGAATTGATTAAAAAAGGGTTGGAAGCTTAAATGGTCACCGAACAATGATTAAAAAGTTTTAATTTGATAAAAAATAATTTTTTGAGTATTGTTTTATTTTTATTAAGAAAAGGGATTTTTAATATTTCAGATAAATTTCATTCTTATAATATCACAAATCGAAAAAAGTTCTTGACTTTTAAACCCATTTTAAAATAATGGCATAGAAATATGAAAAAAATGAGGGATATGATATGGAAGATAGCATGGCACCTTATGGTTTTGGTAAAATTGTTGCGGTAGCTCAAAAATGGTCTTTACACGAAGCTTTACAAAAAAAGTCTTTGAGGTATCCCTTGTACTCTTTTGTTGATACAATTGAAGCCTCATATATGATTTTGAATGTTTTGTTAAGATTATCTGATTTCTTGATAAAGGAAACGAGGCTATATGAATAACCTCTCAAAAGTATTTGAAGTATTAAAACTTAATACATCAAATGGATTATATTATCTTAACGAGCCTATTTGGAAATCAATTTTACAATTACCCAATCGTATTCTAAATCTATTTGAAAATGAAATAAAGCCAGATGCTTTTTTTTGTTTAGATAATAAACCCTTGATATTATTTTATGAAAACCCTGAAGATAAGAAAGAATTACATAAAAATATCTGGAATTTTAACGACACTCCAATTGTTATTATCGTGGAGGATAATAACATCACAATTTATAACGGATTTAGACTTCAGAATTCTGGAGAAAATAAAGGATTTTTAAATAAAATTGGAGATGAAAATGCTCTTAATGATTTTAATTATTTTGAACTAGTGACAGGAAAAACATGGGAAAAACATAAAGATGAATTAAACCACAAAAATAGAGTAGATTATAACCTTTTAAATAATATAAAGGACGCTCGTGCACTAATGATTGAAATATTACAAAAATCTGCTAAAAAACAAAGTATAGAATTTCATACTAAAATTGTAAATGCTTTGCTTGGAAAAATTATTTTTATAAGATATTTAATAGACAGAAAGATTTTAATAACTTTTAATAATGAAACAAGAATATGGCTTAATACTGATTTATGTGAGTTATTGAAAGACAGCAATAAGACTAAAGTTTTTTTTACATGTTTATCCAATAAAGAAAATGGTTTTAATGGCGATCTGTTTCCAATAACTGAAGATGAGTATAAAATAATAACCAGAGATGTTTATGAAATACTCATTAGACTCTTAAAAAGCGAAAGCATCGGTTCGAAACAGCCATCATTGTTTGATTTATATGATTTTTCTGTGATACCTGTAGAATTTATAAGTAATGTGTATGAATCATTTGTTGGTGTAGAAAATCAAGATAAAGAGGGTATTTACTACACTCCATTATTTTTAGTTGACTATATTTTATCAAAAACCGTAGGTGAGTTTGTTAGTGCAAATAAAACTTATAATTGTAAAGTTTTAGATCCTGCCTGTGGATCTGGAATATTTTTAGTTGAAGTTTTACGAAAACTAATTGAACAATACAAAATACAGAATACAAATCTTAAAAAAGCAACTTTTAAAGAAGATATAAAGAAAATTGTTACTGAAAATATTTATGGAATTGATAAAGATAAAAGCGCAATTGAAGTTGCTATTTTTTCAATTTATCTCACTCTTTTAAGTGAAATGGAGCCACCAGATATCGCTTCTTTTAAATTTCCTGAGCTGTTGAATACTAATTTTTTCTGTGAAGATTATTTTGATATAAATGCTGGATATAACACTATTTTTAAGAGTTTGTGTTTTGATTTCATTGTTGGCAATCCACCATGGAGTCGCGGCAAAAATGAAAAGCAAAGAACTGGGAACGAGCCTTTATTTATACAATACTTGCAGAATAGAAAAAAAATAGAAAAATCTTTTAATTACAAACATGAAGTAGATATAGGAAACAAGGAAATTGCTCAAGCTTTTTTACTAAGAAATAGTGACTTTTCTAACTCTCAAACCAGATGTTCCTTAATTATTACGAGTAAAGTACTATACAATTTACAAAGTAAAAATTTTAGACAATATTTTTTGCAGAATTTTAAGATAGAAAGAGTTTTTGAATTAGCTCCAGTCAGGCGGGAAGTATTTACTGATAGAGCTGTTGCGCCTGCTTGTGTATTATTTTATAAATACTCATTTAATGAAAATACAGATGAAAACATAATAGAGCATATAGCTCTTAAACCAAGTCGCTTTTTTTCTTTGTTTAATATATTTTCTTTATCTATACATGATATAAAGCAAGTTCAACAAGATAGATTTAAAAAATACGATTGGATATGGAAAACCCTAGTATATGGTTCATATCTCGATTTTAGATTTATCAATAAAATGAATAAATTATCAAGAATTGGCAATGTTATAAAGCAAAATAAAATGATTTTTAAACAAGGTTTAAAAAGAAAAGATGGTGAAAAAATAGTTGAAGTAAGTGAGTTAGTAGGAAAATCATTTATTGATACCACGAAAAAGCAACTAAAGCCATTTAGAATTATCGACACTGAGATTAAATGGGATAAAGCAAATGTTGGATATATTTACACAGAGAACGGTAAACCGTATTTTGAGTTGTTTCAACCGTATTCTTTATTAATTATCGAAACACTAAATAATGATTTCACTTCAAATGCTGCAATTAATCATAAAGAAAATGTCTTTACTAGCTCAATTCGTGCTTTAAAAATTCATAATAAAGAACATATTGATATGTTATACTCCATTAACACAGTTCTCTGTTCATCCTTATTCTCATATTATGCACTTTATTTATGTTCATCTATAGGTATTGAGAGAGAGCAAACCCAAGATAAAGAAATTGAAGAAATGTGGTTTTTACAAATACCTGATGCTATTAAAAGGGGAAAACTAATAGAAGAACATGAAACACAAAAAAATATCATAAAATGTAAAGTTATCGAGGAACTATCAGTTAAAGAGCAATGTGATAATATTATTATGCCTATTTTGTCATTAAGCGATGAAGAAAAGGCTTTACTTGATTATGCAAATAATATTATCATTCCAATTCAAATGCGACACGATAATCATGAAAAGCTTTTTGATATTATTATGCTAGAAGATGAAATATTAATAGATTATGCAAACTTGTTCTTTGACTATTTCAAATCATCTTTTGAATCTGTTGAGAAAAAATTTATTATAGAAATCTGTCTTTCTCAACACTTGATAGGAATGTTTTTTAAGGTGATTTCAGAATCAGAGTATCAGGAAAGAATTATTTGGAAACAGCAAAGCTATAAAGAAATGTTTGCACTATTAACTCATCTCGGAAATGAAAGAATAACAGATAATCTTTTTATTCAAAAAGATATTAGAGGTTTTGACGAAGATTATTTTTATATATGTAAACCAAACGAAAAACGATTATGGCATAAAGCTATTGGTTATTTAGATGCAGAGGAGTTTATGCATCTTATTTTACAAGAAGGGAATAAGGGTAAATAGTGGTTATGACAAATAAAATAAAATTATTTAAACACAGCGATGAATTTTACAAAAAAAAGTTTCAGGAAATTTTAAGAAATATTTATTTATGTTACCTTTTTTTGAAAGAAGATACTATAAAAATACCATCAAACAACGAAAACATGATAAGAGACATACTAGTAGATAATTACTTAAACAATGATGATATCAGAATAAAAACAGGATTAAATAAGTATTCATTCAATAAAGAAACTGCAGAAAGCAGAGGTTTTGCTGATATAAAAATTGAATTTAAAAATGAACTACTCCCTACAAATGCATATTATATCATAGAATGTAAAAGACTTGATAATAAGAATACTAAAGGTAAAAATGGTTTGAATGCAAAATACATCAACGAGGGTATTTTTAGATTCATATCAAATCATTATTCAACAAATTGTGGGGTGAATGCGATGTTAGGTTTTGTCATTCAAGAAATGAATATTGATGAAAACATTGATAATCTAAACTTTTTAATGCAAAATAAAATCAAAAAATCCACTAAACAATACATTCAAAAAGAGACTTTTTTGCCAAATTATGATTATCATTATAGTTCTGAACATATTGATGTAGAGAGTAAAGGATTTACATTATATCATATTATGTTAGACTTTTCGAGTTTTAATGAAATTGAGTTGTCAGCTTCTAATAGATAAAAAGTGCTGATATATAAGAAATGAGATAAATGAGGTTATATTTAGGGACAATCAGGATAATGAATTAGCCTAATTTTACAGGCTTTTGGCTTTTTTACTTGCTGGAAATTTTGTAGACAGCGCATTTATCCGTTCCGTTTCAATTGTTTTCCTTATTTTTCGGAACTGATAAATCAGTTCCCTACAAAATCAAGTTGCCGCTTGGATGGAGCTACTCACGAGTAGCGATGGCTTAACTCATAACTCTCGATGCTGATGTTGCCTTGTCACTTGAATTGGATGGAAATAAGGTCAACAGCTGTAGGTTTTAATCTTAATCTATCTGATTTAATAGATTGAATATTCAAAGATTAATAACTAATCCATGATGCTGGTCGAATACCCAAACTAAAAAAAACGCTCCCACCCTCCATATTTACTTCTCCAGACTCCGAAATATAGCTAGTATTTCCTGAATTTGAACCTGATGATCGTAACCACCAATTATCTGCAAAACCATTAAATAAAGCAATTCGATTTGAATTAAATTGATCAGTAATAAACCATGCATAAGGATGAGGTCTATTTTCCAATTGTCCACTATCTCCAAAATATTGCACTACCTCGGCTATACTCAAAAGAAATATTTTATCAAGAGTGTCTTCACCACCTTGCGTGCCATACCATTGATTGTTTTCATTGGTATTGCTTACTTGAACTATCCTGGATCTATCATTATTGGAGAATGCACTAGAGTAATAAAAAACATTGTTTAAATAATATCTCAGACTACTATCTGCCCATGAGTTACTACCGCCTTGGGTATGATACTGCCTTCTCATTAGTATACTCTCAGTCACTATTAAAGCCTTATTATCTTGAATATCAAGTACCTTCCACTCATAAGCTCCAAATGTAATTATATCTCCAACACTAAGTAAAATATTTACACTAGCATATCCACTTTTACTTGGATCATAAGTCGATGTAGCCTGAACTATTAGCGAAACCGATGTCTCATTATTATCTACATACAGCTGTCCATTTGTATTAATTATTGTTGTTGAGCTGTTGTTTCCAAACAAGCTCCATGTAACAGTTTGCGGAGGATTATTTTCACCGTTTACAGTAGTAGCGAAATCTTTAATCCCCCCCAGACTGACAATTGCAGGGTTTGGGCTGACTACGACACTTGTAACAGTTGGGATTAAAACAGCAACACTGGCATTTCCAGATTTACTCGTATCATAAGTAGATGTGGCTTGGACTACTAAAGCAGTCGAAGTTTCTACCTCAGCTATTGTCAAAAGACCTTCTGTATCCACGGTAGTAGCCGAGCTATTATTTCCAGAAACAGACCAGATGACAGTTTGAGGAGGGTCATTTGTCCCATTGACAGTGGCGGTAAAATTTTGAGTATCTCCTGGAGCTACATCAATACTATTTGGACTGACAACCACACTTGAGATAATATGCCTGACGACATTTACACTCGCTTCACCGCTCACACCAGGGTCAAAGGTCGATTTTGCCTGCACGACTAGAGCAGTAGATGTTTCCCCCATAGCCACAGTCAAAAGACCATTAGAGTCAATGATAGTAGTGGAGCTATTATTTCCTGATACCCCCCAGGTAACAGATTTTGGTGGGTTGTTTTCACCAAGGACGGTAGCAGTAAATTTTTGAGATTGTCCTATTTCAAGGGTTGTAATTTCCTCTGGACTGATGGATACGCTTTCGACTGAGGGGTATTTTACCTCAGCGATACAGTTAAGCAGTGATAAAAGTAATATCACTGACAATATAGATAATAAAATTTTTTGTTTCATATAGACTCCTTATCATTATACATCAGAATAATTATCTTTAAATCTTAATTACAAAAATATTTTATGAGGTTTTTTTGTCAAGTAATTTTTTCAAGTGGAGATGTGGAAATAGAGATAATGGAGTTTTTTAACACAGAGATTTTGAGTTTTTTTCTTTTAACACAAAGTTTTTTGAGAGAAGACACAGAGCACACAGAGATTTTCTCTGTGCATTTTTTGTCAAAAAAAGGAAAGCTCTCTGTGTTCTCTGTGACTTCTCTGTCTTCTCTGTGTTAAAAATCTCTGCTTTCTCATCTTTTTTCTCAATCTCTATGTTTAAAATCCTCTGTTATGATATTTGAGAGTTATTACAGAGAATTCGTGATATTCGTAATAGTGAAAGAAATTTTTATCAACAAATTATGTAATTTGCTGGATAAAGGTGAAAATTAAGAATTACTATGTGAAAAGTGTAAAAAATATGGCAAATAAACTCCTCATAATAAAATAATGGCAATGATATTTCAAGTCTAAAGACTTTGTCTATAGTAAATTACAAAAATGTCTTGACAAAAATAGGTTTGTAAAAATTATTACACTCGGAGGAAAGTTATGTTGACTTTAAAATGGTATGGTCATGCGATGTGGAGTTTGATAACGGAGAACTTCCATATAATCCTGGACCCTTATGCAAATATTGGTTATGAAATGCCGAAAGAACTAACTGCGGATATAGTAATATCTTCACATGAGCATTTCGACCACAACAATTTTAAGCTAATATTGCCTAATTTTCAAAAAATATCACAAATAGGCACATATCAGCTAACACACTGTAAAGTGAAGATGATAGAAGCGAGTCATGGGCGTGTAAATGAAAAGAATCTAGGTGACACCTATCTAATTCATATCACCTTCGATGGAGTTACTCTTTTGCATTGTGGCGACTTGGGAGTAGTTCTCAATGAGGATCTATTAAAAGAAATAGGCGAGGTAGATATTCTCTTTATCCCTGTAGGTGGTCATTTTACAATCAATGCAGAAAAAGCAAAGGAAGTAATAGAGCTATTGACTCCAAAATTTGTATTTCCCATGCACTATAAAACCGAGAAATCAACTATAGATTTCATAGAGACGATAGAGCCTTTTGCAGAGCTATATCCCAACATGGAAAAAATAAATTCCAATATCTTTGAAATCAGCAAAGAAGATTTGAATAAAGAAACACAAAGGATTTTACAACTAAACTATGAAAGCTGAAACTGAAAAAAATATTCCAACCCCCCAACGAATAGTCAGTCTAAAGACATATTTACATAATGCAGGAAAAATTGCTTGTGTCTTAACTTGTTTATGGTTTTTCTTAAATATTTTGTTTTTTGACACATATAGTTTTTTTGTTTATTTTTCAAGTTCTGAGAGGTTAAAAAAACTTTCTGAATCTAACGAAAGTCTTTTGAACCAAAACAATCAGCTTGAAATAGAAATAGAAAGATTGAAAAATGACCCACTTTTTATCGAAAGGATCGCTCGACACAACTACACAATGGTCAAAGAGGGAGAAACTGTCTATATATTTAGAAAGAATTAGAAATTTTAATATAAAAAAGACAAATTTAAAGTAGTGTATAGAATATGAAAAAATTTCTTTACAATCTAAACCTGACACAAAAAAAATTGTTGTTCATCAGTATCATAATTTTATTGATGCTCATTTCTACAAGGATTTTTTTGCCGGCACTTTATACTAAAACCTTGCATAGTATTCATTATCAAACAGGTCGAGAATTAACAAGAAATTTTGCCGCGATGATGGATGAACCATTAAATAATAATAACAACCTGATTATTCAATCAATAGTCGATACAATTCAAAAATTTCAAATTGTTCTTTATGTAAAAATATATGATAATCGAGGGAATATATTTATCCCTTCTGATATTGAAGTTGACTCAGAATATAATAATTTCCTCGTAATGCGAGAGGCTATTTATCATGATTTTAATTTTTTAGGAACCCTTGAACTGGGAATCGACCTAAAAAATGTTGAAACACAGGCTCGAATATTTACTCAAAAAGTTATTTATATCATGATAGGTATTAGTATTTTTACATTAGCAATATTATTTCTATTTTTAGAGATATATGTGAGTATTCCATTAAAAAAATTAATTCCGAACATAACAAAGATAATCGAAGGAGATTTAAATCATAACATACCTGTATATGCTAACGATGAAATAGGAATATTATCAAAGAAAATCAATACAATGGTGTTCCAAATCAAAGAAAACTTTGGATTGACAAGCAATATTCTTGACTCAATGTCATCGGTTATAATAACCTTAGATGATAAGTATAATATATTAAACAGCAATACTCATTTTAATACTTTTATCAAGCTGAATAAGTCTTTAGAAATAGAAGATGAACATAAAAAGGAAGTAAATTTTACAGAGATAAGTCATCAATCAATATGGGCAAAAATGCCATTTTTCGTTAAATACAAAAGTGCTATGGATGAGGTGCTGGCAAAGGGAAAACCCCTGAAACTCCTCCGGGAAGTCTTTGATAAAGAAAAATATTATAAAATAATTATGTTTCCGCTCCAAGCTAACGATTTGACAGGAATAGTGATACGGATAGATGATGTGACAGAAGAAGAACAGAAAGATGAACAGATTAAGCACGGCATAAAAATGGAAGCACTTAGCACTCTGGTAGGTGGATTAGCGAATGATTTTAATAATATTTTATGTGGAATAGTATCAACTGTATCGATATTGAAATACAATCTCCAGCAAAGAGAGTCCATTACATTAGAAAAAATAGAAAGCTTGATAAGCGATATCGATTTATCTGCAACAAGAGCAGAAGATATGACAAAACAATTTTTGTCAATATTAAATAAGACAGAAATAAATCTTGAATTTATCGATTTGAATAAAAGTATAAAAAAAATAGAAAAAATATGTAAAAATTCTTTTGAAAAAAATATAACCTTGGTCTTTAAATATTTTCCAGAAAATGCCTTTATAAAAGCCGACAATGAACAAATAGAGCAGGTATTGCTAAATTTGATGGTTAATTCTCGACATGCAATGACAATTATGAAAAACGATCCAGAAAGCATAGGAGTATTGAAAGTATCGCTTGAACTAGTTGAATTGGATGATATTACTCGAGATTCTCATACCGACTTGTCAGATGATTTTTATTGGAAAATAACTATTTCAGATACAGGTGCAGGCATAGAAAAGGAAAATCTAAAAAAGATATGGGAACCATTCTTTACTACCAAAGATTTTAATACCGGAACAGGCTTAGGCTTGGCTATGGTATATAAAATAATAAGCCAACACAATGGTTTCATTGAAGTAAAGTCTCAAGTAAATGTAGGTAGCGAATTTTACATATATTTACCTAAAATCACCCCTTTCCAAGTAGAAAAAACTGAAATCAAAGAACAAAAACCATTAAATGGAAATGGAGAAACAATACTTGTAGTAGATGATGATGCATTAATACGGCAGATAGCCTCAAGCATCTTGTCAGAGGCGAACTATAAGGTATTATTGGCAGAAGATGGCCCAATAGCAATAGATAGATATCGTGAAAATAGGGACATTATTTCTTTGGTCATGCTCGATCTTATTATGCCCGAAATGAATGGTAAAGATACTTATATTGAATTGAAAAAGATTAATCCTTCAGTCAAAACTATCCTCTGTTCTGGATTTATCAATGATGAACTAATAACGAATATGACCTCAATAGGAATAAACCATTTTATCAAAAAACCCTTTACTATAAATTTATATACAAAAATGGTTTATGATGTTTTAAAAGAAAACTAAGGGAGTCATCCTTTTTTGCTTTCACAAGATTTCATCACAGCTCATTTGAAAAAAAAAACTATCGTATCCAGACTATTATATCCATTGTCGTTTTTTATTCAAATCTACACTATTTTACGGCGGTCTTTTTATGATTTTTTTCCATCCATGTCCTATAAGTCAAAATTCAAAATCATATCAGTTGGAAATATCACTGCTGGTGGTTCTGGTAAGACTCCATTTACATTGTTTTTAGCAAAAGAACTGATAGAAAAGGGGCATAAAATAGCAATTGTATTAAGGGGCTATAAAGGGAATCTTGAAAATACAAATAAATTATTTTCCCCACCGCATATTAAACTATTTCAAAATAATATTCCTGAAGAATCTAATTTGGACTGGAAAAAAGCAGGTGACGAAGCCAGTTTATATGCGTCAAATCTACCCAATACGCCTATCTGTGTTGGAAAAAATAGAATAAAATCCATTAAATTGCTTGAAGAAAATTTTCCTGATATAGACTTTATCATCATGGACGATGCTTTCCAACACTTGAAGGTCGTTCAAGATGTAAAAATTGTTATTTTTCTGGCTCAAAATCCAGTGGGAAACGGTTTTTGTTTACCCGCGGGAATGCTAAGAGAGCCTATTTCCAGTTTGAAATATGCTGATTATTTTGTTATCAATGGTGATTTCTCAACCTTAAATTCTCCAAATTTAAAAAAAGAGATGGATAGAGTATTTTTTCAAAAACTGGAAAAATATAATAAACAAATATTATTTGGTGGCTCCACAATCTCTGATATAAAAGACTTTGAAGGTATTCGACAGGATATAAAATCATTAAAAAACAAAAAAATCTTACTTTTATCAGGAATAGGTTCACCCCAATCTTTTGAAAATACAATCCTTAATGCAGGTATCACTTTTCAAAATCATCTTTCTTTAACAGACCATTTTAATTATTCGAGTGATTTTTTTGATTTACATAAAAATTATTTATCAAATTATGATATTATCCTAACGACAGAAAAAGATTATAACAAGCTGAGATATATAAATTGCTGTTTACCAATCTATGTGGTTTATATAAGATTCAGTTTGTGTGATCAGTCTGTTAAATTTATTCAATTACAATTCTAGCTATTCTATGAGCATGGCATTCTAAGTTTACTGCAACAGGTAGAGAAGCTATATGACATGGTCTGACTTCTATATTTACCTTCAGGGCAGTAGTAATCCCTCCTAAACCCATAGGTCCGATATTTAGTTTATTTATCTCATTAAGTAAAAATATTTCTTCATTTGCCCAGAAATCATCAATGTTTTTCTCATCATGTTTCCGAAAAAGACTTTTTTTGGCAAGTAAAGCACAAGTCTCAAAATTTCCGCCTATCCCTATTCCTATTGTGAGTGGTGGACAAGCATTACCTTCGGATTTTTTTATTGTTTCAAGTATAAAATTTCTGACCCCTTGAATTTTATCGGCCGGGTTCAACATTTTCAAAGCTGACATATTTTCAGAACCACCACCTTTAAGCATCATTGAGATTTCCATTTTGTCGTCTTGGGAGAGTTCTAAATGAATAATAGGTGGTGTATTGTCGTTATTATTCTTTCTATTGATAGGATCAATAGTTATAGAGTGACGATAATTATTTTTTAGAAAAGCTTCTCGGACAGCTTCAGTTAAAAGAGAAGTGATGCAGTCAGTGAATGAATTATTTTTTTGATTATATTCGAAGATAGCTTTCCATTTTTCGCTCAATATAAATTTTTCACCTATTTTCACCCAAAAAATGACCTGTCCAGTGTCTTGACATAGGGGAAAATCCTTTTCTTTGGCAATTTGGATATTTTTATTTAGACAATTTAAAACATCAATCGCTAGATCATTTTTTTCTTTTGATATTGCATTTATCAAAGATATTTCAGTGAAATCGTCTGTGAAAAACCCAATTTCTGAGAGCTTGTCAATGATTTGTTTTTTAAGTAATTCGTAACTCATTATCACTAATACTTTTCATTACTTTTTTTCATGGTAAAATCACTAATTGATAATCACGACTTCCAATATTTAATTCTTGAGCATATTCGAGAGTTCTTATAGCTTGTCGAGAAATGATTCTTTCTCTCAGAGCTGCTCCGTCTTGAGCAGCAAAAACTAAATCTACACAAGCTTGGTCGAGTGCTACAGGATCAAGGGAAGCCAAAATTCCAATATCAGCCATTTCAGGTGCTACAGGACTACTTGAACAATCACAATCAACAGATAAATGATTCATAATATTTATATAAACAATTCTATCTTTAGTATTTTCAGTGATAGTTTTAGCAGCTTCGACCATAGATTCAAGAAAGACGATTTGATCAGTTCCCCAAATATTTCCTCCCGGTTTCCCACCAGCGTGAATCAATCTTTTTCCAGATGCAGAGGCATAGCCTATCGAAATATTTTTCAATGCTCCACCAAAGCCACCCATTTGATGTCCCTTAAAATGTGAGATTACTACATGAAAATCAAAGTCATTAAAAAGACCACCTACTAAATTTTCTGGCAAATGCTTTCCAGCACTTACAGGAAAACTGATGTCATCAACAGAATCAAGTATCAATACAGGGGCTATATCAGTAAACCCATGGTCACTGGCGACTTGAAGATGAGACGCTGTAGTGGAACGCGGTCCACCATAAGCCACATTTGTCTCAACAATAGTTCCATTCAACCTCTGGACTAAATCTTTGATCATGTCTGGTTTAACATAATGGACATTGCCGGGTTCGCCAGTATGAACTTTAATAGCCACATTTCCAATCGGTTCAACCTGTAAAGCCTCAAATACGGACAAAATCCCCTCTGAATTAATATTACTTGTAAAAAACACCTTAGGTGGATCTTCATCAATGCTGAGAGCTTCGACTTTGTTAGTGCAACTAAAAATCAGCAATGATAGAATTAATAAAAAAAACGAAGGGATAGATTTGAAAGATAAAATACAATTTTTTTGTATACTCATAAAATACTCCAATATTTTTTGATTTTGAAAATTTAAATTATTTGGTAAGAAAAAAAATGGCGGGAGAGACGAGGCTCGAACTCGCGGCCTTCTGCGTGACAGGCAGACGTTCTGACCAACTGAACTACTCCCCCGCATGCACAAATATGCAGAAAATGTATCGTTGAACGCCAAAATAAACAACCCAGTTATTTTGTCAAGAGAAATTTCAAATTTCGGTTAAATATTATAAAAATATTTTGTAACTAATTGAAAAATAAGGGTAATTTTTTTTTGAAATAATGATTTATTTTAAGAGATCATATTTGTAGTGGCGTATTGCTTACGCCTTCTAAAACGCTTGTATTCGCATCGAAAATAAGGCGTAAGCAATACGCCACTACAATTATGGGTTCTCAGACTGCGGTTAATTATGAGTCCACTCCGAAAAGTCGATTGCGTAGAGATGTTAGCTCTGTAGAAAGGAATATATGCACCATGTTGCATCTTGTAGGGATGCAACAAAATGTGCCAATAGCTTTGTTGCATCCCTACGGGATGCGGTTTTGTGTTTTTACATCATTTTCTACCTAGCTTCACATACCTTCGGCATATGCATAGTATGTTAACAATTAATTAAATTCTATTTTTCAGAGAGCACTCCGTAGGGATTATGGAAAAGTAACCCAAAAACCGCTTGACAAAATCTGTCTCCTAAATAAATTTGCGTAGGAGGTATTATCCTTATGAATACAAAAAAGTTTAATTTTGATGGGATCGTTACTAAATACTTGGAAGATGAAAAGATTGTTGAACATTTTTACAAGATTGCTCAAGCAGACAATTCTGTTCTCATTACAGGTGAGACAGGTGTTGGAAAAGAATTAGTAGCAAGGTTGATTTATGCCAATAGCAAAAGAAGCAAAAAAAAGTTTGTTGCTATAAATTGTGGCTCTCAGACTGATACTCTGTTGCATAGTTTATTATTTGGACATAAAAAGGGTGCTTTTACTTCAGCAGATAGAGACCATACTGGTTATTTTGAAGAAGCGAATGGCGGGACTATCTTTTTAGACGAGCTTTGTGAGACATCAAAAGGTTTTCAAACAAGTCTTTTGAGAGTTCTAGAAAACAATGTTATACGCAAGGTAGGAGACGAAAAAGATATAAAGATCAATGTGCGGGTGTTAGTAGCTTGCAATAAAAATATTTATCATGCGGTTGGAAAAGGTCTTTTTAGAGAAGATCTTTATTATCGTTTAAATATTTTTCAAATCTTTATACCGCCACTGCGAGACAGAATAGATGATATACGATTATTAACCGATTACTTTATCGGTAAATTTGCTCATCAATACGATAAAAAGATACAAGGTATTTCGGATGATGCTATGAAAATTTTACTCAACCACGATTGGAAAGGCAATGTCCGTGAACTGAAAAATACCTTAGAATATGCAGTTGTTATGTCAGATACTGAAACGATAAATCCATATGGTTTACCCCCACGACTTAGTCGCATAGTATCTCCATTTTCAATTTTTCACCCAGATATGAGTAAGGCAGCACCTACAAATAAAGAGATTGAGAGCTTTATCGCCGAGTATTCTGAAGAAAGCAAACATAATTTATCTCCTGAAAATGATTTTTCAAATCCTACTGTGAGAAGCGAAAATTTAGATTTTGAAAAGGCAAAAGAAAAATTTGAAAAACAATATTTAGTAAATTTATTAATCAAGACCAAAGGAAATATCTCTGAAATGGCTAAATTAAGTAACCTTAACCGTAAATTTATCTATAGAAGGCTAGAACAATTTGGTGTTTCTATTGATAACTATAGAAATAAATTTTAAATTATAAATTATAAATTATAAATGTTTTAGGAACACAGATAACGAAGATTTTCGCTGATTTTCACGAGTTTATTGGATGATGTCGCTAACATGTATTCCTTGTCATTCTGAGCATAGCGAAGAATCTTTAGCCCTTTCACTTCGTTCAAGGTGACAGGGGGGGGGATGACAAAAAGTAAAAAATTCTAAAACATTTATTGTCCCTTTTTTGGCAAAGCGTAACCTTTTGTAACATTAATTTGTTACAAAAGATTACGCTTTTTTTGTTTTTAGAACTTTTCAAAACATTCATAACTGATTTTATTGCATAGAGATACAATAGATTTACTCTAAAAGTCAAATAATTGGCACGAATCTTGCATGTAAAACATTTGTTAATTTGAAAATTAGGATCGAAAAAATCCAAATAAAATAAAAACGGAGGAAATTATGACAAAAAGTCTAATTTCACAAAATAAAAAATATAATCTATCTGTAAATAAAACAGATGAGATAAACTTTGAGTCAGAAAATATAGATAGACTCGGGTTGTGGAGACATTGTCTGTTTTAGCTTGTTTTATCGCAAGCGTAGGGGCGTATTGCTTACGCCTGATGAACAGACAACCCGATAGCGTAGGGGCGTAATGCTTACGCCAAATAAAATTGAATTAATTCCCTACCCTGAACAAATTGAGGTTTATGCAATAAACCACTACAGATAGGCAGACATTGTAGGGTAGGAATGAAACAAAAAAAATATAATATGGAGATAAATTAATGAAATTTATTTTAAAAAGAGCTACCAAGCTCACAACAATAGTGACTTTACTATTCATCCTTTGGGGATGCAGTAATAGTCCTACAAAAGACATTCCAGTGACAGGCATCTCACTGGATCAAACAATGGTCTCTCTGAATATAGGAGAGTCTGTAAAACTGAAGGCAACTATAGTGCCACAAAATGCTACCAACCAAAATCTAATTTGGACTAGTAGCAATGAAGAAATATTCTCAGTGTCAGGTGACGGACTGGTGACAGCTCTGGATTACGGAACTGCGGTCATCTCAGTCTCCACTGTAGATGGAGGTAATTCAACCTCAAGCAATGTCTTTATCGCTGAAGTCGACTGGAAAAATCAAAAAGGTATCAAAACAGTGATGGTGCCTATATCAGAAATTGGGGCAAATTCTGACTCCATAAAGAGGTGGAAATGAAAACAAAAAATTTTATTTTGGTGACTATTTTTATTATGCTGTTTTTAGTCTCTTGTAGTGACAAAAAAACTACAGAGCCAGACAATATTAAGGTAGGTGACATCATCCAGTTTGGGACATATACATGGCGAGTATTGGACATCCAATCTGGTAGAGCATTGGTAGTGAGTGAGAATATCTTAGAGTATAGGTATTATCATACTTTATGGACTAGAATCACTTGGGCAGATTGTAGCCTTCGTGCTTATCTAAATGGAGAATTTTACAATTCGAGTGCTTTTAGCAATGCTGACAGAGAGAGGATAGTCCAAGTGACCAATATCAATGAAAATAATCAGTGGTTTGGCACAAATGGTGGTGTAAATACTCAGGACAGGATATTTCTTTTGAGCATTGCCGAAGTGGTGAAGTATTTTGGAGATAGTGGACAGCTGGCAAATAGACCACCTGAGGCTTGGTATATTAATGATCAATACAATACTAATCGGATAGCGACTTTTAATGGATCGGCTTATTTATGGTGGTTGCGTTCGCTTGGTAGCGGTGCTATTTACGCTGGTAGTGTGGGCAGCGCTGGTATCGTCCGCATGGATGGTAACTATGTCGACTACGACGATGGTGGAGTTCGCCCAGCTTTGTGGCTAAATCTGTAATCTGAAATCTTCAAATCTAAGTTTTTTTTTGAAAAAGAGGTTTTTGAATTATGCTGTAGCAGAAATCTCCGATTTCCTACATTAAGCCAATCGGAGATGACAGGCTACTCCGCTTCGCTTCGTGGTGGCGCTACAGAGGAAATTTACGCTAAGTTGTTAGCATTGGGTGGGGGTATGGTGTAGTTTGTTTCTATAATACGAAAACATGATTCCTTTTTTATCATTCTGAACGGAGTGAAGAATCTTAAGACCTTTCACTTCGTTCAAGGTGAGAGGGGGGTGTTTAAGTTGACAAGGAGGGGATAGTGACACGGAGATTGCTTCGTGGGGAGTTTCAGAGAAGAGACCTCGCAACGACGGGAAGTGGTGATAGTGGCACGGAGATTGCTTCGTGGGGAGTTTCAGAGAAGAAACCTCGCAACGACGGGAAGTGGTGATAGTGACACGGAGATTGCTTCGTGAGGAGTTTCGGAGAAGAGACCTCGCAACGACGGAAAGGGGTGATAGTGACACGGAGATTGCTTCGTGGGGAGTTTCAGAGAAGAGACCTCGCAACGATGGGAAGGGGTGATAGTGGCACGGAGATTGCTTCGTGAGTATAATAAGAAGAGACCTCGCAACGACGGGAGGGGTGACAGGTGGATAAGATATTGAATTAATTCCCTACCCTAAACAAATTGGGGTTTATGCAATAAACCACTACGATGGTGATAATCAATTAGTTACCCTAAATTAATGGAGGTTTATGCAATAAACCACTACGATGGTGAAAATTAAATCCCTACCCTAAACAAATTGAGGTTTATGCAATAAACCACTACAGGGAGGAAAACTGGCGAAATCTGTAATGTGGCTTTCATATTTTGAGAAAATCTCAAACTGAAAGCATCCGTTACATAAAAATGATTGTAAACCATGGTATTTATCTAAAATAAATTAGATAAAACCATATTTAAGAAAAATTTAAAGGAGTTTTAAATGACTTTAAAAAGACATTTACTAACAATCCTATTATTAGGACTAATAGGATGCTTTTTAGGACAGACCTTGTTTGCTGAAACTTTGGCAGAAGCACCATCGAATTTCCACGATGAAGACGCAGGGTCAGAAGAAAATCCGTTTTTGATAGCGAGCCTCGCCAATCTGAGGTGGCTGTCTGAAACACCAGCCGTTTGGGATATTGGATGGGGTATGAATAGAACGGGATACTTTTTTCTTCAAACAGCAGATATAGAAGCCTCTGAGACCATACACTGGAACAACGGGCGCGGTTTCACTCCGATAGGATATTTCCCCATGTTTTCGGTTGGCACCTACAAATGGTCATTTGTTGGCAGATATGATGGAAATCATTTCAAAATAAGCAATTTATTTATCAATGCTCCTGAATCCATTGCTGAAGAAAAAACGGTAAGCTTTGCGTTATTTAGCAATATTTATAATGCTACTATTATGAATGTCCACTTAGAAAACATACATATAGCCACAATAATAAATGATCCTTTATGGCTTTTAAGTCATGTTAGAGGAACATTAGTTGGGACAGCTATAGATAGCAGGATTATTAATTGTTCTGCTTCTGGGCAAATATCCAGCGAAAATCATCCTGATAATGAAAAATACCTCATTATTGGAGGTTTAGTAGGTCGCGCTAAGGACTCGAGTTTGACTAACAGCTATTCTACTGCAACAATATACATCAGTATTTGTGAATATTCAGCTATAGGAGGGTTAGTAGGCAGTTTAGGTGCGTCAAATCTTATGAACTCTTATTTCAATGGGATAGTTCATGCTGAAAATGAAGTTTTTTTGTATGGTTCACTAGTTGGAAGTGATTATAACTCAAAAATTAAATACTGCTATGCCACAAGCTATGCTAACAATCTAAACATGAGTAACTTAATAGGACAAATATCGTCATATGTCGACGAACCGTTTGGCCCATCGAATGTTACAAACAATTTTTGGGACATTGAGACTACAAAGATTCGTCAGACCGTAGGTTCGAATCTTGATCCAGATAGCGTTGTAGAAAACAATTTTGGAGTCACAACATCAGAAATGAATCAAGCAACTACATTCATAAACAATGGTTGGGATTTTGAGGAAATATGGGATATAGACCCTGAAATTAATAATGGTTATCCGTTTTTACGCAGTATGCCACCTCCAGAAGACCCAGAGGATCCAGATAATCCGCCCTTAAATGATGTTGATCTTACAATAATTCCTCTGTTGAGTAGTTTTGTGTATCCAAATCCCACGAGAGTAGGAGATGTTATTTTTTCAATATTATCTCAATCTACTTCTTCTTACAAAGTAGAACAAAATGAGGCTGAGATTAGTATCTACAATATCCGTGGGCAGCTGGTCAGAAGGTCGAGTGATTTTCAATCAAATGATGGAAAAGCCCTCTTTGTTTGGGATAGAAGAGATATAAACAATCATGATGTAGCCTCAGGTTTGTATTTCTACCGAATACAGATGAACGATGAAATAACTTCTGGTAGATTTTTAGTCATCAGGTAGTGAGTGATACGAATACATACTTGCCATTGTCTGACTTTCCTGACTGACTTTGGACTAAATCTGTCATCTTTACTCTTTTTGCCATTTTTTCTCCTTTATGGGTTCCATCCCACTTATTTATATTATAGTCTTTTTTTTTGTCAAGTTTTTTTTTTCTTTGAGGCTACTTTGAGGCTACTTTGAGGTTACTTGCTGATTCTTCATTTTCTCAATTGAATGCATATTTTCCCAATCCTTTCAATCCTATCAAAACAATATCCTTTGATTTAGCGGCAGATTCTATTGTCTCAATAGACATCTTTAATATCAGAGGTCAAAGAGTGAAAACCGTGACCAATGAACATTTTGGAGCTGGTTCTCATAGTGTAGAATGGAATGGCACAGATGAAAATGGTCGCAGTGTGGGTAGTGGGATATATTTTTATCGAATGGTCAGCGGAGATTTCACTGATGTGAAGCGGATGGTGTTGTTGAAATAGGATTTTTGCCCCCCGAAACAATCTCCGTGTCATTATCAACAATCCCGTCGTTGCGAGGTCTCTTCTTGCTATTCTAACGAAGCAATCTCCATGTCACTATCATAACTTCAAACTTACCCTCCCCCTGCCCCTTCCCATAAATGTGGGGGGATTTCACGAGTTTTAATATGAGAGGGGGTGTAAACTCTCTCTTATTCTTTATGGCTATCATCCATTATCGAAGATACCGACAGTTAAAGCAATCGGTTAATTAAAGTATCGTCCATGCGGGACTTATATTGTTTGAGGCGACCCACACTATTATCTCTACGTATAAATAACCTTTATTATAGTAACCTTTGATGATCTTAGAATAACTTTCAAAAAAAATAACAATAAATAAAAAAAGTCATTTTTTTTTTATTGATAAAATCCTTTATTGGTCTCAAAAAAAATAAAAAACAACCCCTTTTTTAAAAAAGTCTTGACAAAAAATAAGTAATTAAATTTATTGTTCAACTGTAAGTGAAAATAGGCGGAAAAAAAGATGCCAAAACGCTAAACCACTTTAATATAAAGTGGTTTTAATTTTAAATAGAGGAATGTATATGCTTGAAAATTTTGAAGTCATAGCAAAAGAGGTTTGCAGTAAACACGGTGTTGGTCTTTATGATATAAAAATCATCAATACTCAGCATGGAAAAATTCTCTGTGTTTACATCACAAGGGTCAATGGAGTGAGTATCACTGATTGCACCAAAGTAAGCAAAGAATTGAATGCTATACTCGATAATAACAATATAATTGAAGGTTCTTTTACTCTTGAAGTATCATCACCGGGTATAGAAAGACCTTTGAAATTTAAAAAGCATTATGCGACTGCAATAAATGAGTGGGTCTCATTGAAATTGGATATGAAGAACGAAAAAAATATTGCCCAAAAAACAACTCCACTTCATTCAAATTCTCATGATGGTGATAACTCAACTATTTTTGGCATCCTTAAAGAAGTTAATCAGGACTATGTTACCATCGAAAATGAAGGTGAATTGAACCATATTTCTTATGGTGACATAAAAAAAGCGAAAACTATCTATAAATCAATTAATCCGCAAATAGCAGATGTCACAGCAAAAAAGGAGAACAAATGAGTTCTAATATCCTCGCTATTATTAAAGAACTTGCCAATTTAAAACAATTGGATCAAGATAAAATAGAAAAAGTCATTAAAGAAAGTTTATCGATGGTGTTAAGTCGAAAGCTACGCATAGAAAATGAACTAGAAATAGTTTTAGATTATAATAAAAATTATCTCGCAGCCCGTTTTTTAAAAGAGGTGGTAGATAAAGATGAGACACTCGGTCAAATGTCTTTACAAGAAGCAGTTTATGAGCATAATAGACATGCCAAAATCGGAGATATGATAAAGGTAGAGATATCCATCCAGACCCTAGAACCGAAAATAATAAAAAATGCTCGTTTAGAAATAGCACAAAAGATAAAAAGATTGGAAGAAGAAAGAAAAATGTTTGATTTTGAAAAGCAAAAATATCAAATAGTATACGGAAAAGTAAAAAAAGTAGATACAAATGGGTATACAGTAGATATTGGCTTTGCAGATGGACTTTTGCCAGTCGAAGAACAAATAGAAAATGAGTTTTATAAAATCGGAGACTTTATAAGATGTTTTGTCCTGAATGTAAAGAAAAGAGGGCAAGAATTAATAGTGATTTTATCAAGAGCACATCCTGAATTTGTGAAAAAACTTATAGAGCTGGAAGTTCCAGAGATATTAAATGGTGAAATAGAAATAAAGAAAATTATCAGAGACCCTGGAGTAAGAACCAAAGTAGCAGTGAAAGCAATTAAAGATGATGTTGACGCAGTAGGCTCATGTTTAGGACCTAAAGCCATCCGATTGGAACATATCAAAAAAGAATTACATGGTGAAGTAATCGATATAATTGAATGGTCTGAAGAGGCTGAAACCTTGATCATCAACTCTATTGGCAATGATTTGATAGACAGAGTCTATCTATCAGCAAAAGGTAAATATGCCAGAATAATAGTGTCCGAAGAAAATAAAAATTATGCTATTGGCAAAAATGGCAAAAATGTCAGATTAGCAGCTAAATTAACTGATTATAAATTGGATATATACACCAAAGATGAGTATGAGGATAAAATTTCAGAAGAAAGACGAATAACCAGTCATGTCAATGAACTAGATGGCGTCACTCAGAAAATAGGTGATATTTTGAAAGAACATGGCTATACATCTGTTCAGGACATTTACAAAGCGACAGTAAATGAAATGAAAAATATAGATGGAATAGGTGAAAAGATAGCAATAAAACTAAAAGAATCATCAAAACATTTTTGATTCTCACGAGATTTATTAAATTCAGAAAACTCGGATAAATCAAATCGAAAGAACTTAGTTTTATGAATAATCGAACCTGCGTAATCTGTAAAAAAAAAGCTCAAACTATTTCACTTTGTAGATTTGTTTTATTAGACGAAGAAATAGTTTTCGACCTTAAGCACAAGATTCATTCTTATGGTTATTATTTTTGTAAAGACAGTTTTGATTGTTTAAACCGTCTCCCAAAATGGGCGACAAAGAAGAAAAAATTAAGATATATAAAATCTGATTTCGAAGGAAATAATGATAATGGTAGTTGAAGAAAAAAAAACAAGCAACAATGAGACTAAATTGATTTCTCTTTTACAGATTGCTTTTAAAGCAAATAAGTTGGTTTATGGATATGATTCTGTATTAAGAAAGTTATTAAAGAAAAAAGTCTATTTGTTGATTTTAGCTAAAGATTTAAGTGAAAGCAACTACCAATCAATGACAAAACATGCATTAAATATGAAAATTGATGTTATACATTGGGGAAATAAAGATTTTTATTTTCAGATTTTAGGTAGGTATTCAGGTATTTTAGGGATACTTGATCAAAGCTTTAAAAATGGTATATTAACACATATAAAAGTATTAGAAATGGAGGGATAATTTGGCATTACGTGTTCATGATTTAGCAAAGGAATTAAAAATTTCATCAGCTGCTCTAATGAAACATTTGAAAGATATGTCTATCGAAGTAAAATCGCATATGAAATATCTTGATGATGATGTGGCAGATAAAGTTCGACAAAAATTTAAACAAGAAGTTGAACAAATTAAAAAACTCGAAACTGAGAGACGCATGATACAAGAACAGCTTCGAAATAGAGACAAAAAAGAAAAAGAGATTAAAGAACAAATTGTTGATAATCCCTTTACAAACACGACTGTATCAAAACAGGATAATGCTTCCAATATATCCACCCAATCAGAAAACAGCGAATCAGGAATTGAGATTAAGGAGACTAGGGATAGACGACCAGAACCCAATAGTGGTAAAGATGGTTTTACGAAATCTTTTAAAGAACAAGGAAAACATCATCCTAAAAATAACGAGAGAAAAGACTATCACGAGCATAAGCATCATAAAAAAGATAGACCTGAAAATCGAGATAATCGTCCTGATAATAGAGAACAAAGACCTGAAAATAGGGAACAAAGAAGAGACAAAAACGATACGAGAGAACATAGACCTGAACATAAGGAACAAAGAAAAGACAGACATGAAAACAGAGATAATCGTTCAGGGCAACGACATGACTCAAGAAATGATAAACAAAATAATAGTTTCCAAAGACTTGATAAACCAGATAATAGATTTCATTCTCACGATCAAAAAAACAAAAAACACGATACAAGAAATCCTCGCCCCGATAACAGAGACAAGAACCCTGATAAAAGAAATGAAAGACATGATGGTAAACCACATAGACATGATCGACCTGAAAACAAAACAGATAGACCAGAGAATAAAGATAAGAGAAAAGAGCATAGAACAGACAGACCTGATGGAAAGTTTCAAAGAGCAGATAGACCCGATAACAGAGAGCAAAGACCTGATAATAGGGAAAAAAGATATGAGAATAGAGGCGATAAGCCTGATAATAGATTTCAAAGAACTGATAGACCTGATAATAGGGAAAAAAGACACGACAACAGGGGTGACAGACCTGATGGAAGATTCCAACGAACAGACAGAAATGACAATAGACAGCCGAGAACAGACTCACGCGATCAAAGACAAGGGCAAAGAAGTGGAAATTTTGACAATCGACCAAGGCATAGAAATGAAAATTTCAACACAATGAGATCGCCTTCATCTTCTGATAGACATTCTCCCAAACCATTGTTTCCTAAAGCAGGGATAGTTAAACCTGAAGCTAAAGATTCTCTTGATAAACAATTTGGTAAAGACAAGGTTAGGGTTGTTGAGCTTGGTGATAAAAGTAAACATATACAAGCGAAACTGAGAAACACAAAGAAAAAAAAGAAAGAAGTAGGCAGTATAGAAATTGATGAAGCAGCTCTTGAAAAAAACATCAAACTGACCCTAGCAAGTACAAAAAAGAGAAAAAAATACAAAAAAGAAGATAAAAAAGACAATATAGAAGAAATCCATGAAATACGGATCAGTGAATTTACCTCCGTTTCTGAATTGGCAAAAATTATAGATGTCTTACCCTCAGAAATAATAACAAGATTTTTCCAGATGGGAAAAATGGTTTCTATCAACCAAAGACTTGACAGAGATTCTTTGGAATTGATATGTGCAGAATATGATTTAGAAATCCATTTTCAAGATGAATTTGGGTCTGAAATATTACAAGATGTCATTGATGATCTCGAACACATAGATGAGAAACCTCGTCCACCTGTAGTGACGATAATGGGTCATGTAGATCATGGGAAAACATCAATTTTGGATAGAATCCGCAATACTAAAGTTGCGCATGGGGAATCAGGAGGCATCACCCAACATATTGGTGCATATCAGGCAATTCACAACGAACAAAAAGTAACTTTCATAGATACACCCGGTCATGAGGCATTTACTGCTATGAGAGCAAGAGGAGCCAATATCACGGATGTTGCAGTGATAGTAGTGGCTGCCAATGATGGAGTAAAACCTCAGACTATAGAAGCTATAGACCACGCAAGAGCAGCTGGGGTCACCTTAGTAGTGGCAATCAACAAGATAGACCTTCCTGACGCGAATGTAGATAAAACAATCGCTTCATTGTTGGAATTAAATGTTTTTTTAGAAGGTTATGGTGGTCAAATAGCTTGGGTAAAATGTTCTGCAATTAAAGGTGACGGAATAGATGAGCTTTTAGAAATCATCCTTTTATCAGCCGAAATGAAAGAATTAAAAGCTCGCTTTAATGGACCTGGCAAAGGAATCGTTTTAGAAGCAGAAAAAAACGCAAAAATGGGTTCAAAAGCAACAATTCTACTTCAAGAAGGCGTTCTAAAGAAAGGGGATAACATAGTAGTAGGTTCTTGTCATGGTCATGTCAGAAAAATGGAAAACGAACTAACCTTAGAACTTATGAGCATTCATCCTGCAGATATAGCAGTAGTTTATGGATTAAATGATGTTCCCAAAGCAGGCGATATACTCAATGTCGTAGAAAGCGAAAAAATTGCAAGACAAATAAGTAGTGAAAGATTGCAAATAAGGCAGGAAAGAGAAAAATATTTAGGAAAAACAAATCTTAGAAACTTATTTACCAAAATCAAACAAAATGAAATGACTGACCTTCGATTGATCATAAAAGCTGATGTCGATGGCTCAATGGAAGCCGTATGCGACTCACTTCAAAAACTTTCAGGTGACGAAATAAAAATATCAATAATCAGAAAATCTGTCGGTGGTATCATAGAAGCCGATGTAAACCTCGCTTCAGCATCAGATGCTATAATCATAGGATTCAATGTCCGTGCAAATAATCGTGCAAAAAAACTTGCCGATGATACAGGTGTTGAAATCAAGTATTATCACATCATTTTTGAAGCTATAGATGACATCAAAAAAGCAATGATAGGTATGCTCAGTCCAGAATTTAAAGAAAAAATACTTGGACAAGCCCTCGTTAAACAAATCTTTAAAATGAAAAAAATAGGCACTATAGCCGGTTGCTCAGTTGAAAAAGGATTTATACTAGCTAAAAGCAGTGTCAGACTTTATCGAGACGATAAAGTAATATTTGCTGGAGAGTTGGGTAATTTGAAACATTATCAAGATGATGTTAAAGAGGTCATATCTGGAACAGACTGCGGTATCACAATAAAAAATTACAATGATATAAAAGAAGGCGATATAATTGAGAGTTATATCCTCGAAGAAGTGGAAAGACAGCTGTAGATAAGCTGGCGCGACTAGAGGGTGGGCTATTGAAAATAAAAGAATAAATTATTATTTGATAAAGGTTGGTAAAAATGAAAGATGTAAGACTAGCAAGATTGCAAAAAGAAATGCTGAAAATTATTAGTTCAGTGTTTCAAGGTGATATCTCTGACCCTCGATTATCTGGATTGAAAATCACGAAGATCAAAATGACCAGAGATCTAAAAAAAATGAAGATATACTTCGCTGAATTTGACAAAAAATTAACAGACGCTGAAATAGTCGAGCTTTTGACCAGAAGTTCTGGTTTTTTAAAAAAACAAATAGCGGGAGCAAGAATCATGAGAACAATTCCTGATATCGTATATGAATACGATAAAACAAATGAGAGAGTTGAAAAAATCGAAGAACTCTTTCAAAAAATTGCTGAGGAGAAAAGAAACAGCAATTATTATGATGACGACAATGATAATGACTATTATGACAACGATGGTGAACTTTTAGATGAGGACTTAGAAGACTACGAAGAATATCAAGATGATCTGAATGATGAAGATCTTGAATTTGAATATGAAGATATTGATGACGATGATGAAGAAATGTAATACTCGTATATGAGTGCAGTCCGAAAGGTCTTATTTTAGAGGTTGATAGATATGTAGATAGGGATATAAGCACCAGGCTTCATCCGGTAGGAATACTACAAAATGTGCCAATTGATTGGTTGCATCCCTACGGAGTCCACTCCGAAAAGTCGGTTTTTAATTAATTATTGATATTCCTTGCACATCTCGGAGAGATGTGACTCTTTATAGAAAACGATTACCACCACATCTCCCACCCCGAAGGGGTGGGACTAAATGATTGTATCACAGAGTTCCACCCCTTCGGGGTGGATGTTGTTGGTTGCATGTTTTTCTATAAAGAGCCACACACCTTCGGTGTGCGTAAGGTATGATTTTATGAAAATATACTTTTCGGAGTGGACTCCTACGGGATAGTAATATCTCAGGTCATCCTTTTTCTACCAAGCCATAATTCCTACGAAATATTTAAGGATAAATTGACACGGAGATTGCCGCTACGAACAGAGGGTGACGCTAATGGATGACCTCACAAGGTCTAAAAAAATATCGTTCCAAATAAGAGGAGTTGAGTATGATAGAAAATATCAAGAATAATTTTTCTTTGAAATATCATCAAAAAAAAGGTATGAAGTATTTGAGTCAAGGGTTATACAAAAAGGCTATTCTAAATTTTGAAAAAGCCTTGTTATTGGATGATTCTATTGAAAACTATTTTTATTTTTCGGTCTGTTTAATAGCATTGAATAGGCATATTGAGGCTATTGGTTATTTAGAAAAAATCATTGATCTTCAAGCAGACAATATTTTAGTTTCAGCAACCTTGATAGAATGTTATTTAGTAGTCCGAGAATGGGAAAAGGCAGACAGGTTAGTTAATTATTTAAAAAATAACAACAATACAAATCAATACATAAAAGATTTGATAACGCTGGTAGATGACCCTGTATTAAGAGAAAAATATGCTACTGCCAAAGAATCTTTTTTTAAAGCTATTGATTTTTACGATAACAAAGATTTTGAATCAGCCTTTCAATCTATTAAGTTAGCCATTGACCTTGACGAACAAAATGCAGCTTATTATTTTTTTGCTGGCACTATCTTAATTCATATTTTAAAAAGAAATAAAAAATCTCCAGATTCATCTGGAATGACATTTACAAAGGATAAATTAGAACAAACTCGCCAAGAAATGTTGTTACTTTTTGAAAAATCTGTTCTACTCGCACCGCAGAATGAAGGATATAAAAAACATTTACAATATGTAAAAACAAGATATAAAGGATGATATGAGCTAAGAGGTCAGAATGGCAGATGACGATCAAGGTGAAAAGACAGAAGAACCTACCGCGAAAAGGTTGAAAGAAGCAAGGGAGAAAGGCAATGTAGCTCGAAGCTCTGAAGTAGACACGGGTTTCTTTCTTTTAATGTTTGTCTTAATTTTGACTGTCGGTGGGCCATTTATAATTCGGATTTTTACCAATTCGCTTGGTTATGCTTTTCAAAATCTTGATACGAGTATCACTTCTTTGAATCTACAAAACATTTATATAAGGTATTTTTTGTATTTTTGGGCGATATTGTTGCCAATAGGGTTTTTATTTATACTGGGTGGTTTTATTTCAATGATATTACAGATAGGATGGTTGATAACATTTGAGGGTATAAAACCTAAATTCGATATTTTTGAGCTTAAAGGGCTCAAAGAAATCTTTTCTGTAGAAGGTATAAAAAGGCTTGTCAAAGGATTGGTAAAGCTGGCAATACTCGTTTTGATAACCTGGATAGTAATAAGAAAATTTATCTTTGATATATTGGGACTGGTAAATCTTGAAGTCGTTGGTGTTTACATGTTTTTGGTAAATATGGTTATGCGTGTTCTTATCACTCTGATGATTTTTTATTTGTTGTTCGCCACTTTAGACCTTGTGTGGTCAAAATTTACCCATAATCAAAAACTAAAAATGACTAAATCTCAAGTTAAAGACGAATTTAAACAAATGGAAGGTGACCCGCAAGTTCGTAGAAAGATATTGACTCTAATGATGGAAGAATCAATGAAAAGAATGATGCAAGAAGTCCCCCAAGCTGATGTGGTCATCACTAATCCGATCCACCTAGCAATAGCTATAAAGTATGACCAGACCGCAAGCGAAGCTCCAATAGCAGTAGCAAAAGGAAAAAGACTTGTAGCTGAAAAAATCAAAGAGCTTGCTAAAGAGCATGATATTCCCATAGTAGAAGATAAACCACTAGCAAGACTACTTTATGAGAGTTGCAAAGTGGGCAGAGAGATAGATGTTCAGTTTTATGCAGCTGTGGCTGAAATACTCGCCATGGTATATAAAATGAAAAATAGGAAAATGTGAATTATGAATATTTTTCTAAAAAAAACGAATTTAAAGTCGATAATGATAGTGGAGGCTTTTGGTTATAAGCCTAACCACATATAAAAAAGGAGTTATTATGAAAAAAAATAATGTTTTATTATGTGCCTTATTGTTAGTATTGTTTGCGAGTTTAAGTGCAAACATCGATAATCCCTTCATGCCTATAGCTACCCACATGGGATCAGGGTTAGCGATGCATAGTTATGTAACCGTAGATAATCTTCCGGCAAGACAAGGTGATCGTTTAATTACCTTTGTGGGAGATGATGTCCGTGGTAACAACCCCTTGTTTCCATTAGGTGGTGGTAATGTGGGAGTATCCGCTGGGTCTTTAATTCAGACTATATTATCAGGTGAAACTTTAGAATTTTATTTGTGGAGGCAACTAGAACAAATAGTGTTGACAACCACATACACTTATATAGTGAATCTTCAAACCCAGACGATTGGTAGCTCTAATAATCCAATAACTATAAATTTCACCGGTTCCAGTCTGACTGTTTCAGGTAGAATTGTCAGAGAGGAAAATCTTACCCAACCAGTACCTGGTGTAAACATTTATTTTGATAGCATTGTACCTCTTTACAACGGCTCGCTTTTCAGCTCATTGACTACAAATAATGACGGATATTATGCGATACCCAATCTTCCTGTAGGAACTAATATGCTCTACATGCCTCATTCTTTAGAACACGAATTTAATCCTCCCAACAAGTCTATAGACTATTTATCTCAATCAGTCACTCAAAACTTTATCGCAACATCGTTACCCACAGTCACGGTTTCCGGACATATCCGTTACGGAAACACTCCCGTCTCTGGAGTAATTATAGGTCCAACAACTACAGATCAAAATGGTTTTTATTCATTTCCAGTAGCTCAAAATAGTGGAGTTACTCTGACTCCGAGCAAACCGGGTTGGACTTTTACCCCTCCTTCTTATACAATAAGTTTTATTTCTCAAAATGAAGTCAGAGATTTCCAAGCTACTCCAAATTATATTACAGTTTCAGGCACTTTGGATGTATCGGATTTTTATATTCATATACAGAGCAATTTGTCTGGAGACAGTAGTCTATATTTCCCTACCAATTCATTTAGTGTCACCAATATTTTACCCGGTGACACTATTACCTTTACACCAGAAAAAGAAGGATATTTATTTTTACCTCAATCTCGCACTTTATCAAATATTATGGCAAACCAAACTATTCAGTTTTCTTCCCAAATACTTACTTATGATGTAAGCGGAACAATCACATACGAAGGCAATCCAATGGTAGGAGTAGAAATCTTTTCTGGACAAACGGTTATAGCTACGACGAACTCACAAGGAGAGTATAGTTTTACAACGGAACATGGTTCAACTCACACTATTACACCTCAAAGCCCAGGTTTTATCTTCGATCCCAGCAGTCTCACATTCTCAAATATAACCGCAGATATTACTGCTGGCGATTTTTTGGGTATGGAAATTCCTCTTTTTCAACTCACCTTTACGGTCATGGCAAATCAAACTACTCCTGTCTCTGAGGTAAATATTTTTTGGCAAATTGTTAGTGGTGGCTCTGGTATGATCACTACAAATGATAACGGTGTTGCCACTATAGGTCTTGATGGAACTCCCAATCATGTCACTTTTACACCTTCAAAGCTAGGGCATACTTTTATTCCTGATCAAATTGTTTTACAAGGCATAAATGAATCAACTGTAAAGAATTGGACTATAGCTGCTATAGTTCCCTCATATACAGTTTCTGGATATGTATCTTTAAATGGGACAGGTTTACCGGGAGTAGACATAAATATAACTGGATTGATGGTATCTCCCGTGATAACAAATGCCATGGGAAACTATTTAATACCTGATGTCCCTTATGGAAGTAATATTACTATCACTCCTACAATGGCAGGATTTACTTTTTCACCCAATAATATACCATTAAGCAACATCACAAGCAGTTTGACCGGTCAAAATTTCACTGCTCAAGGTCAACCTGCACCTGTCACCGTTATCACAAGAGAGTTTAATAATGCCCCCATTCAGAACATAACAGTGTCTTATTCTTCGCAGCAATCCAATCACTCTGGTCAGGGGAATACTCTTAGTAATGGAGAATATACTTTCATGGGCAATCGTGGTGAGTCCTATATTATCACTTTATCAAATTTAGGAGCACATTTATTTGACCCTATCTCTAAAACTACTCCGTTTATTATTGGTCCTACAACAATAGAGTTTACCTCAGTAGAAGTTGAAACAATTTCTCTTAATTTTACAATACTCAGTCAAGGTAATCCTTTAGCTGGTGTCAATATAAGCTATCAAATAGAAAACGGAGGCTCTGGCTCTGCCACTACTGGAGCTAATGGGGTAGCGATTATATCTCTTGTAGAAACCACTAATCAGGTCACATTTACTCCTTTTATGGTAGGTTATGATTTTGACCCAACTCATATTACCTTAAATGGAATAAACAACTCCACTAATACAAATCAAGGTTTTACGGCAATAATCCATACTTTTGACATATCTGGTATCGTCACTATGGATACTTTTGGGCTTTCCAGTGTCTTGATACAAACTTTAGGTTATACTCCTGTTACACAGATAATGACAGCTCCCAATGGTAGCTACACCATCCCCGATGTTCCTTTTGGGACTTCTCTCACTATATCTCCCTCAAGACCGGGTTTTAGTTTTACACCAGAAAATATAACAGTATCATCTATCTCAGCCGATATCTTTAGTCAAAACTTTGCTGCCAGCTCTATACCTGTTCCTGTGACAATTGTTACCAGAGACATGCACAACCAATTCATTTCAGGTATTGTAGTCAATTATAGCTCAAATCAGAATAATCATTCTGGTTCTGGGTATACTATCAATGGGGTATATATTTTTGATGCTATTTATGGAGATACTTATACTATTTCAGTAACAAGCACTCAAGAGCATTATTTCAGTGAACCAAGTGTAATTACAAATATTTTGACGACTCCTGCAACTTTTAATTTTCAAACAAGTCAAAGAAAGTTTATTCCCATTGTGTTTACTGTTTTTGATGATAACTCTCCATTTCCGGATGCAGAAATATTCTACCAAATTCAGAATGGTGCATCAGGCTCTATCACTACTGATATAGACGGAATTGCCATGATAAGCCTTGAAGAGACAAATGATACAGTCACCTTTATCCCAGTAAAATCTGGTTATTTTTTCGAGCCTCCTTCTGTAGTTTTTAATGGTTTACATAGTTTAGATGATCCTCCTAATCCAATTTACCGTCGTTTTGACACAACTGTCGAAACATTTTCTATCTCTGGTTATGTTCTTTTGCATACTGATGAAGTAGCTCTCCCCAATGTGCAAATACATCGAACTGATATCCAAACAAATCCTGTCTTTACAGATGCAGACGGATTTTATATAATCTCTGGCATTCAGCATGGAAGCAATGTTACTCTTTATCCAGAAAGAGATGGTTTTACTTTTCACCCTATAGAAAGGCATTTTAACTATGTCACTCAAAATTTTATCTATGAAATTTTCGTAGCTCTTAGGGATATAATACCAATTACTATCAGAACTATAGATTATAACAACAATCCTATCTCTGGTATTCAAATCAATTTTATGTCCGCTCCAGATAACCATACTGGTATTGGTATTACCAATCCTTTAGGTGAGTTTTACCTAAATGCTTGGCAAGCAGAAAACTACACTATCTCCATCTCAAATGTCGGAGATCATTTATTTATTGAGTCTCTTATCTCTACAGGACCTATAAATCATTCTCAAATCTTTACTTTTCAAACTAGGGAGAGAGAGTCATTCAATCTGTCTTTTCAAGTCTTTCATCAAGGAAATCCTCTACCTGAAATACCTATTTTTTATCAAATAGAAAATGGTATGTCTGGTGAAATTATCACCGATATTCAAGGAATTGCCTCTATCATTCTGGAAGAAACGGATAAAACAATCTTTTTTGAACCATCAAAACCGGGGCATACATTTAATCCTCCGAATGTTAGTTTATATGGACTCGACAGTAATACACCACTAAATTACATACTCAATGCCTTTATACAAACTTTCAATATCACAGGCTCAGTTTTCTATGAAGGTGTCGGATTCCATGCTGTAAACATCACCACGCCCGGCTTTGATACTGCTCCTGTATTTACTGCACCTAATGGTGATTATATAGTGCAAAACATCCCTTACGGGACAAGTCTTTCTCTGCTTCCTGTTCGTGAAGGTTTTACCTTTACTCCTCAAAGTATAACTATAAATAATATCTCAAACAATCATTCAAACCAAAATTTCATTGCTGATATTGAGACATTACAAGTCTTAGCCCATATTAAAGATTACAATGATGCTCCTATAGCTGGGGTTAATGTCACTTATGTATCTACTTCGAGTGGTCATACAGGTTTTGGAAACACTAATAGTAGTGGTAATTTTAGTTTTCAGGCAAATTATGATGAAAATTATACTGTCTCCATTGCAAATTTTCACCCTCATATATTTGATGTGACTGAACAACTGGTTTTAAATGTGATTTTACCTCAAACTGTGACATTTCAATCAAGAGAACCTGAAATTTATATCCTTTCAGGAACCATTATAAACTCTGAAACAAATGAACCAATGGAAAATGTCCTTGTCCAGATAAATACCGATGAAGTTTATACCAATGCTTTGGGTATGTATTCTCAAAGTATCTTCGAGGGTAGCTCTCTTACAATTACACCTTTTTTTATAGGATACAATTTCACCCCCACAAGCATTGAAATAGATTATGTAGATGGAGATTATTTAAATCAAGATTTTTCTGCAGAACATATCACTTATTTTGTCAGAGGTGAAGTTTTAAAAAATAGTCAGCCTTTCCAAGGAGTTATCATCCAAAACTTTGGAAATACTGTCGACATGACAAACGCTTTAGGTCGCTTTGAATTCATTGTTTATCATGGAGATGGTTTACATATCACTTTGATACACGATGATCACACCTTTGATCCTCCCAATCATATCGAAGATTCTGTGATTTCTCCTGTTAATTTCCTCGTTTTTATCGCAACTCCTATTCAATATACTGTCTCAGGATATGCTCTGAATAACAATATACCTATCCCTGATGTAAGAGTATTTGATACTTTGAGCGATAAGGAAGTCATCACTGGTATAGATGGACATTTTTCTTTGGAATTTGATATTCATTCTACTTTGAATATTCAGGCAGAAAAACCTTATTACAATTTCCCAGAAAGCATTAATATACAAGGTATAAATAGCCATGTAACACAAAATTTGCATGGTAGAGCTATCTGCGCTGAGGTTACTTTCTCTATTCCACCGGGGACTTATTCACAACCTATTTCTATAGCTTTGTCTACCATTACAGAAGATGCCCAAATTTACTATACTGTAGATAATTCGACACCAACCCAATCTTCGTTTATATATACTCAACCTATTCAAGTTAGTTTCAATTCAAGTGTTTATATCAAAGCGAGAGCTTTCCGAGATCCTACCCACGATCCTTCTCCCATTTCTGAGGGATTATTTATTGTTACTGGAACCTTAAATCAACCAACATTTTCACATCAAACTGGGCATTATTTCGAGGCTTTGAATGTGGTTATTTCTGCTGATCCAGAAACTACTATTCACTATACTACAAATGGAAGCACTCCTACTATCTATAGTCCTATTTATACTGACCCAGTATTTATCAATAAAAACACTATACTCAGAGCAATAGCGGCAAGAGAAAATTTCAACCCTAGCCCTGATAGCAGTGCTTTATATGAAATAAGCCATAATATAACCCTTTCCCTACCTGCTGTTCTTAATCTACTACCAAATCAGAGCTATACTTTAAATGTCCTCAATCATATCGTTGATAGCGTCGCTGGTGAGCATACATATCTTGTTTATTACTTAAATGAACCTGTGAACTTGCATTTAACAGTAAATGGTCATTTATTAACGATCCTTCCTTTTGAAAACTGGACTGGGGTAGAAGAAATAGATATTGTAGTCAGATATGAACCAGAACCTATTAGCAGTATAAGGTCTGATCTGCTTTCTCGTAAAAACTCTTCCGTAGCAGAAATCTCCGATTTCATTCGTAGGGAACGCATGTATGCGTTCCGCCCTGTATCAGAAATCTCCGATTTCATTACACCCGTTGAGGTAATTCAGAATAGAAATCGAAATAATGGAATCCAATTTCAATCAACTCCCAATATAGCTACCGGAACCATGAGAATAGAAGTTTTCTCAAATGTCCACCCTCCTTATATTGAAAATTGGTATCCAGATTATCCTGAAAATCAACCTTATGGAGAAGTAGTATATCCGTTATTGTCTACTATCGAGTTTTTTGTCAATCTTCTTGATCAAGAAGACATCAGTTATGAATGGTTTGTAAATGATGTTCCACAGTTTCATAATAACGGGATTTTTAGGTATACTTTCAATGTCTATAATCCCAAAATCAGAGTCGAAGTATCAAGAGATATTTATACTTTAAATAGGGAATGGCATGTCACTACTACTGTTTCTGATAACGATGAAAATAGTATTGGTTATACTGACAAACTCATCGGGAACTTCCCAAATCCTTTCAATCCAGAAACAACGATTATTTTCACTCTCGCTGAAGAGGACGATGTCGAAATCGCTGTCTACAACCTAAGAGGACAGTTCATTGAGCTATTAACTAATAATAGATTCCCAAGAGGACAAAATCATGTAACTTGGAACGCAGCAGAACAATCTTCAGGAATTTATTTAATTTCTTTTCGAACTGTAAACCATTATGAATTAAGGAGAATAGTCCTTCTGAAATAAAAATGTCAATATGAATTTTAATTTTTTTGTTGACAAAAAAACTATGTTGGTTTTTTTTGTTCAAATAGTCATTTTTTGATTTAAAATGACTCAATAATTTTTTAATTTATGTGTGGTTGGATAGCTCAGTCGGTAGAGCAGAGGCCTGAAAAGCCTTGTGTCCCCAGTTCAAGTCTGGGTCTAACCACCATTTTTTTTTATGATCAAATAATTAATTACCTTCGTAGGGAACGCATGTATGCGTTCCGCCCCGTAGCAGAAATCTCCGATTTCATTCGGTAGTGCCTGAGCTTGCCTCTGTCCATATTCAAAGATCTGAGGCAAGCTCAGCCACTACAATCTCTGTGTTTCTCAGTGTTCTCTGTGGTTAAATTTTAGGAGGAAAAAATGACTATTAATACCTCAAAAAAGAGCCTTTGTGTAATGTATCTGCTACTGATAGCGATACTTACAGTTTTTCTGAATTGCAAAGACAGCAATCCTGTCATTCTACACATTCCTGTAGAAAATATTATTTTATCAAACACTCAGATTTCACTTGAGGTTGGAGAGACCAGAAAACTTGTAGTTACAGTCTCTCCTGAAAACGCTACGAATCAAGAGCTGATTTGGGCAAGTGAGGATGATGAAATAGCTACTGTATCTGATGATGGTATGATTACTGGTGTCTCTTATGGGGAAGTAATTATTTATATTTCCATACCCGAAGAAAAAATAAAAGTTTCTTGCGAGGTGACAGTCAGACCTATAGAAGTGCCTGTTACTGGTGTGAGACTTGATCACTCATTTCTTTCACTCAAAGTCGGAGATTCTGAGACTTTGACAGCTACCATAGAGCCAGAAAATGCCACGAATCAAGATGTCATCTGGACTAGCTCTGATGAAAATGTCGCTTTTGTATCAGATGATGGTGTGATTTCTGCTGTTTCGGTGGGGATTACTATCATCACTGTCATTACTATGGAAGGCGGATTCACTGCTACCTGTGAAATAATAGTATCAGCTCTTGAAATACCTGTCACAGGTATTTCTCTCAATCATTCATCACTCACTCTCGAAATAGGTGGGTCTGAAACTCTTATAGCCACTATAGAACCCGAAAATGCTACAAATCAAAATGTCCTCTGGACTAGCTCTGATGAAAATGTCGCTTTTGTGTCAGTAGATGGTATCATTTCTGCTGTTTCTGAGGGAGAGACTATCATTACCGTTATTTCTGAAGAAGGTGGTTTTACAGCTACTTGCGAAGTCATTGTTTTTTATGAGCCAGAAATCATTGTTTTTACTGTAGAGAACACAGAGCAATGGATGGAAGTCGTAGACTTTATCAAAGGTAATGGAAATAATAAATACTATGAAATAAATGTTATAGATGATTTTTCTATACCAGGAGTATATCCCGACTCTGTTCATGGTCCTACTTTTGGTCGAGGGACAGATCTTTATATATCCATTTCTGGCAAACGTACATTGAGACCAAATTCGACAGGTTCTGTGCTTTTTATAGGACCTCATCAAAATATTTCTATCATAGATATTACTTTTGATTATAAAGATTCTTCTCCTTCTCGCGTTGTTGTAGTACAAGGTGAGGGAGCTGTTTTCACGATGAGAGGTGATACATCTATAAAAAACAGCGGCGCTGGTGGAGTAGAAGTCATAAATAATGGAACATTGATTATGTATGATGGAATTATTTCAGAAAATTCAAACTCTACAGGTTTTGGTGTAGGTGTAAGAGTTACTAATAATTCTACCTTTATCATGCATGGTGGCTCTGTTTCAAATAATAGGATACTAGAATGGACGCATCAACCGCAACGAGGCGCTGGAATATATATCTCTAAAAATAGCACTTTCATTATGTATGATGGGATTATATCTGGAAACGAAACAAATTCCATAGGTTTTATTGGAGGAGTCTACATCGTAGAAAACAGCAGTTTTACGATGTTTGGAGGTGAGATTTCAAACAATTTCGGAGGAATTGCTGCAGGTGTTGGTATTCGAGATGGTGGAGCATTTTTTATGTATGGTGGAACAATCTCAGGGAATAGGGGAGGATGTGGTGTTAGTTCAACAGTTGGTTTTTTTTCCACAACAGAAGAAGTCAATATCAGTAATGTTGATAACAATTTTCGTACTAAGTATAGTGTGAAGTTTATTATGTATGGTGGTATTATATATGGAAATGAGGAATCAGGAGTCCCACCAGATTTAGCAAATCCTTGGGCAACGGGAAGAAGTTACACTGACCATGAATTGAAATATGGTGATGGAACAGATATTTTGCCTCATACAGATGGATTTGAGCATTTTACAAGACATACTGTCATTGGTAGGCAATAGAAAAAGAGATGAAAATATGGAGGATAAAAGTGCTACAGAAAATAAAAATTGATATTATCATAAAGAAAAATTTATTTTTTGTGATAATAATGAGCTTAATATTGGTAAAATTGAATTCCGCATGGCTGGAAAATATTCCCACTTTATTGACTCAACCTGATATGGTGCAGATATCTGCATTTCAATCTGGTGATGAGTTTCACAACTGGGTTCATGATGAGGAATTCTACACCATCATCCAAGATGATGTCACCG
>Ga0099364_10001029_pt1 | contig 46927 bp, 38 predicted proteins | sample TergutTh196P3_FD_73070 | JGI IMG/M metagenome (GOLD analysis project Ga0099364, IMG submission 73070) | Microcerotermes parvus P3 segment gut microbial communities from Pointe-Noire, Republic of the Congo - Th196 P3 | ecosystem: Host-associated > Arthropoda: Insects > Digestive system > Gut ...
TATGAGATGTTTTCTTCTTGTTAAGACCCGATTGCTTCGTCGGCCTACGGCCTCCTCGCAATGACGGGTGGGTTTTGGAATATTCTCAATTTTCAATTCTCAACTCTCAATTCATTTGTTACTGTACCAAAAACTGAATCGTAGTTACTTCGTTGTTGCGCGTAATTATCCGCCCAATGTAGATGCCGGTGTTGTTGAATCCCGAAATCGTCATAGTCGGACTGAGGTTGCTTATGCTCCGCTGCAAACTGCCTGCCATATCGTATATTTCTATTCTTGCACCGGCCAACTCAGCAGCTGTGAGCGAGGTTTCAAAAGTAAGCGGCTGATTGCGTCCTACAGGCACGGGATACACCCTCATGCTGAACTGCGGAGAGGGCGTGAAGGGACAGCTCACGTAGGACACGGGGGCTGTTTGATTGGTAGCTAAAATCGCATAGCCGAGAAGTTCAACATGGTATTGGCCGTTGAGCCTGCCGTCGGGTTCGGTATAGTTCTGCTTGGTTGCACCGGGGATTAATACGCCGTTTTTGTACCATTGGTAAGAATAGAAGGTAAAGCCGCCGTTGGTTGATGTGTTGTTATTAACGGTCAACACATCGTTCCAGCGTTGCTCGATGAGGTTTGCTCCGCCCATGGCGAAAGCGTCAACCAAGACCCTGCCGATAGCCGTATATAGGCAGCCGTCAATATCAATAATCATCTCGTAGTCGCCTGCCCGAAGCGGTAAACGCGCCTCTATGTATGCGCCTGAGGGAGCGTTGTGAACAACCAATCCCGAACGGTTGAAGGAAGCATGAGCCACATCGACAAAACTTATTGCATAGCTCTGCGGATTGCCAAAACGAACATCTATCGGGACGTGAACCGTACGGTAAGAACCTGTATTTTCTTCGCCGCAATCGGTGGTAAAGAAAGCCGGAACTTCAATATCTTTTACAGTTACGGTAACAGGATTCGACCAGTCGGAAACGCAGCCTAAACCATCGTTTTGTATCATGCGTGCAGTAAATACATAGATACCCGCTTCAAGGGTTTGCGTATAAATGCTTTGCGATGCATTGTTTATTGTGGCACCATTGACAGCCCATTGACAGATAAAATGTTCGTAGTTGCCTGCCGACATAATACTTGCTGTTGCAATAATACTACCCTCTCGACAAATCTCCGTATAATCGGTAGTTATGCTTACTGTTGGCACGGCAACCACCGTAAGGCCAAGTACATTCGATACTCCTTCGCAGCCTGATGCCGAACGGACGACAACCTGATAGTTGTAAGGCGTTGTGTTCGGAGTAAGTCCGGTTGAGATAAAATGATTACTGTTGTTGGAAACAACCGCTACATTATCCAAATACCAGTCGTAGTCATAGTTATCTGCCGGAGTAACGTTAGCAGAGAGCAAGGCGCTGCCGCCTTCGCAGTAACTGCTGTTATCGCTCACAAGTATAACTTTGGGTAATTCATTAACAGTTACAACAACAGGCGCTGACCAGTCGGAAGCGCAGCCCAAACCGTTGTTGACCGTCAGCCTCATCGTAAATTCATAGCTGCCTGCATTATCAAGCATACGGCTGTAGGAACTCATTATGGCATTCGGAATATCAACGCCATTGAGCGCCCACTGATAAGCATAATTGCCTGATACTTCACTGTCGATAAAGACATTATCAACATAAACGCTCGCGGTTTCTCCTGCGCAGAGTGCCGTTTCAGCAGCGGCAATGGTTACCACAGGATTATTGTGTACGGTAAGCGTAATTGGCAAACTGTTTACTTCACAAGCATTATAGTCGAGAACAGGAGCAACTTTTACATAAAGGCTGTGAGGTCCAACCGACAGATTGTTCATGCTAAACTGTTGCGTATAACCGCTTGCTACGCCATTGAGATACCAGACATAATCATAGTTATCTGTTGGAGAAACGTTTGCCGCCGCTATAATGCTACCGCCGGGGCATATATCGGTATGATTGACGGTTACGCTTACCGTTGGCAAGGCTTTGATGGTAATGCCAACGCTGTTTGACACGCCTTCGCAGCCCAAAGCAGAGCGGACGACAACATGATAATTATAGGGCGAAGGCTGAGAGGAAAGCCCTGTTGAAATGAAAGTATTGCTATTGTTTGAAACAACAAGCACATCGTCCAAATACCAGTCGTATGTATAATTTCCGGCGGGAAGAACTGCCGCTGTAAGCAGCGCCTCGCCGCCACCTTCGCAATAAGTATTATTATTGACAGAAAGCGATACCTGCGGCGCTGCTTCAACCGCTATGGTAATCGGATTTGACCAGTCGGAAGCGCAGCCCAAACCATTATTGACGACTATCCGCATGGTAAATTGATAAGACCCTGCATTATCAAGCGTCCGACTGTAGGAACTCATAAGCGCATTCGGAATATCAATCCCATTAAGCGCCCACTGATACGTGTAGTTGCCGTCAACTTCAGCATCAATCTGAATATTGTCTGTATAAAGCGCTGCGGTTTCTCCTGCGCAGGTTGCCGTTTCAGCAGCGGCAATGGTTACCACAGGATTATTGTGTACGGTAAGCGTAGTTGGCGCGCTTGTTACATCACAACCGTTATAAAGCATAACAGGCGTAACTTCCACATAAAGTTCATGCGCACCAACAGACAGATTATTCAGTGTAAGGGTCTGATTAAACCCTGTTACATTCCCGTCGAGATACCAGACATAATCATAGTTATCTGTTGGCATAACATTTGCCGTTGCGGTAATACTGCCGCCCGCGCAAATGTCGGTGTAATTGGTGGTGATTGCCACGGTGGGCAGGGCATTTACCGTGATTGCAATGTTCTCTAATGCCTCGCCGCCCAACGCCGAACGGACAACTACCTGATAGTTATAAGGCGCAATGCGGGGCAGCAATCCGCTTGAAGTGTAGGTATTACTGCTGCCCGAAGCTACAAATACGTTATCCAAATACCAATCGTAGGTATAAGCGGCTGTCGGAGTAACGTTGGCTGTAAGCGTAACGCTGCCGCCGCCGCAATAATTGCTGTTATCGCTTACTAATGCTGCATAAAACAAATCCTCCATAGTTACAACCTGATTTTCCGTAATGTTTGAAATGGTATAAACACCCGATGTCGGAATTAAAAGAGTTCCATTCGTTTTTACAATAATAGTTGACTGACTGTAGCCTGCCTCCAAAGTTATATCGAATGAATAATTACTGCCGTGCATTACAGGCGAAGATGAGCCGCCTGTGGGTGCAATCGTTGCGCCGCTGACGGCAGGCAAGGTTACAGTGTAAGTATTTATCTGCACGCCTTCAACTGTTACTATTTGATTTTCCGTAATGTTTGTAATGGTATAAACGTTCAATGTCGGAGTTAAAGTTATTCCATTTGCTTTTACAATAACCGTTGATTGATTGAAAGCTGCCTCCAAAATTAAAATAAATGAATAATTACTGTCATAAATTACAGGTGATGAAGAACCGCCTGTGGGTGCAATCGTTGCACCGGGAACGGCAGGCAAGGTTACAGTGTAAGTATTTATTTGCACGCCTTCAACTGTTACTATTTGATTTTCCATAACGTCTGTAATGGTGTAAACGCCCGATGTCGGAGTTAAGGTTATGCCATTTGCCTGTACGGTAATAGTTGACTGATTGTAAGCGGCGTCCAAAGTTACTGTAAATGAGTAATTATTGCCGCAATTTATCGGTGATGAAGAACCGCCTTCGGGCGCAATCGTTGCGCCGGTAACGGCAGGCAAGGTTACAGTGTAGGTCTTTGAAGTAAAAGTGGCATAAATCGTAGAGTCGCAAATTACATTTTCAATGGTAAAATATCCCACTCCTGAGACGATAGAGTCAGGTGCGGTTACAACTCCGCCTACCCATAGCTGGTCTATTTCGTAGCACGTATTGGGAGTGAAACTAAAGAGTTGGTCTTCGTCTTCAATAACCACAACGTTACCACTTGGACTAATGGTTCCGTTTGCGTCTGTGGCGGCAGTAATGGTATAAGTACGCTTTACGACCGTCAATGCGGCTACATTGCTTGTGGCGTTTTCTATTTTGTTTCCGCCGTCTAAATTGTCTGCTATTTCGTTGGTTACGATGACGTAATAATAGCGTGTTCCCAGAGCGTCAATCGGTGCGGGGAAGGTGGCAGCGTTTGCGCCTGTTATCAGCGTTCCGTCGCTGTTTGATGGGGTGGTATTGCTATACCATTGGTAGCTGAGCGTTCCGCCGTCGGTTACGATAGCTGCAACAGTCAGGTCGTGGGTCGTTCCCGCAGGGGCGATTGTAACAGTTGCCCCTGCAGGGTGGGTAGTGATGGTTGGGCTTTGGGCATTGACTATGACTGCTGCTGCTGTCTTAATGGCATATCCGCTCGAAGCCGCTCCCGCGTAGAAATAAGTATTTGCTTTTGAGCGTGCAAAGAAGTAGTATTGTGTAAGCGGTGCAAGTCCGCTGAAAGTTAAGTCGTCCTGCCAACCAGCCATAGGATAGGCATTGACTGTATTATAGGCATATTCTACATTTTGTCCTGTTTCTGCTTTGAGGGTAGTTGCTTTGAGGGTAACGCTGTTGAACGTTATGTCATTTTCTGTTGGGACGTTCACACTGGCGCCGTCTATTTTGTTGACTATCACTGTTCCTGCAACTGTTACCGCCGAACCTACAGCGGGCGTTACCTTTCCGTTGTTTGTCAGCGTTATAGCGTCGGGTATGGTCAGAGAGGTAAGGTTCATTACGGTCAATATTTTCCCTGCCGGTATATTCACGTTGTTTTCGAGAGTAACGTTGCCATATACCGTTCCGTCATTGCCGTCGAAGAGAATGCCTTTTGTTTTAGCTGTTTTATCGCCCACACTGGAGGTGAAAACTACGACGTTGCCGTTCATTGCCAGCGTGCCATGATTGCTACTGCCCGCTCCTGCACCAATGCCCACGGCGTTTGAACCGCCTGTGGCTGTAACCATGCCGCCGTTTATGGTAACGTTTCCGCCGTTTCCGAAACGACTTCCTCCAATACCAGCGCTGTTTCCATAGCCGGTGGCTTCAATAACACCGCCATTAATAATGATAGCGCCGGACGAATTATCAAATCCTCCGCCAATACCTGCAGCGGTGTGCATAATGAAACCAAAAACAGTCGATCCTCCGCCTGTGGCTGTTAGCGTGCCGCTGCTTTCTTCTGTAATGATGAGCGTTGCAGTAGCGTGTGTTTGTATTCCGGCGCTACCAACCCCTCCTTGCAGCGTATTTGTTCCTTCAAGTGTTATATATGCTGTGGAGCCGCTCTGCATATCAATCGGAGCAATATTCTCAGGCAAGTTTGTAATGGTAACGTCTATAAGTTTAACAAGCGCCGTTGCGTTTGCCGCAATATCTATGTGATGCCCTGTGGAGGTATTGTTTCCTATAACTATCACGCTTGCTCCGTCCAATATTACATAAGTAGTACCAGAGAAAGTCCAACCCGCTCCTGCGGCTGGCGGAGTAAGGTCGCTTAGGTCAATGATTGTTCCGTCTTTCACCGTCAAATCGGCTGCGTCGCTTGTAATGGTTATCGTTTTGATACCGCCGTCTCCGTTGTCGGCGATAGTGTTGGTTACTTCGACGTAATAATAGAATGTTCCCGCTGCGTCAATGGGTGCGGCGAAAGTTGGACTGTTTGTTCCTATCGGCGTTCCGCCGCTGTTGGATAGAGAGGTATTGCTGTACCATTGATATGACAGTGTTCCGTCGTCGCTTACTTCGGCTGCGACGGTTAGGTTTTTGGTTGCGCCGAGCGAACCTGTTACAGCCATTGTGCTTTGCGGGTCAGTTATGATAACAGGCGTTTCGGCGTCAACTATAGGTACGACCGCTATGGTCGCTACGGCGCTGGTTATCGTTGCTGTTTTGCTGCCGCCGTAGCCAATCTCGTCTATTTCGTTGGTTACAACGACATAATAATAAAATGTTCCCAGAGCGTCAACCGGAGCGGGGAAGGTAGTAGTGGTTGCGCCGTCTATCGGCGTTCCGCCTGTGGCAAGTGGGGAACTGTTGCTATACCATTGATACGACAGCGCTCCGTCGTCGGTTACGGTGGCGGCAACAGTGAGATTGTGGGTAGCGCCCGTAGGGCCGACTGTAACAATCGCCCCTGCGGGTTGTTCGGTAATGGTTGGAACTTGTGCATTGCCTGCAACCGTAATTAAGAAATCCTTTGTAAAATCTATACCGTCGTCTATACCGTCTATAATGGTTGCCGTAAGTATTACTGTGCCTGCCTTTGTAGTATTGAGTATATTGCCTAAGGCTATGCTTGCGTTGGTTGTTCCTGCGTCTCTAACGCTCCAGATTATGGCGCTGTTGGTGGCATATATCGGCACTACTGTTGCCGTGAGTGTTCGCGGTACGTTGGCTATTGCTGCTGTGGGAACGTTTTTAATATCTGTTACAGGATAAAATGTTGGCGGCGGTTGCACAACGTTTCTCACCAAATACTCTAATGCAATACATGGTTCGTTGTTTATACTTGTATTATATATCATAAAATCCCAGTCGAAAAAATACCCGCTTGTACCCAGAGGCAGGTCGCTGACGGTACCTCCGAAGGAATTTCCGCTGGTATTGGTCCAAGCATATCCGCCCTCGTATTCAATTCCGGCAGAGCCGCCTGTTTTAAAGCCTCCCGCTTTGGCAACAATAGTCAGTTCGAAGCCTGCCCCCCAGGTAATCCCATGACTTGTTGTTTCGGTGTTGGCTATTTCTAAGGTTCTGGTAGAGAGACCGCTTGCCGCTACGGTTTGCCAGCCTTGTCCGGGAAGGTCGGCGCCCGAAACAGGATTGGAACGATAAGACGCAGGTTTGCCCACCTCTGTATAGGTTGTTAAAACTTTACCTCGAATTTTTTCCAAGCCGAACTCCTGCGCTATGGCGTCATACTGGTCAACGGTAATGGTCATCGTACGCGGTGCGGCGGGTACGCTTACTACATGTTCTTGCCAGCCGCTCGGTATGATATCGCCATAATTATAACCCTGCGCTCTCAATTTGTCCATATTGTCAATAATTCTAAAAATAGAATAATATTCTGAGGCATATTCTTCGTATTCCGTATCTTCGGGGTCTATCTCATACATCAGTCGGTATTCAAGCAGAGCAAATCTGGATTTATAGCTGTTATACTCGCTTAGCGACATTAGTTTTGATTGCGGCAGGAACATATCATACCTGTAGCGCGTATAGGGTATCATGGTAACGATTACGCGGTCAACGTCGCTCGGCGAATTTACTGAAATGTTGGTTGTTCGCTCGCTCGACGACTGATACTCATAACCCATGCTTCCGAACATTTTAAGTTCAATATTGATACCGGCAACATTCGCAACGCCCATTACCGAAAATTCATATTCAAATCCTACAATAACTGAGCCCGTTATCGATACGCTTTGATTGGTGGAGGTTCCCTCTCCTACAAAACGACTGATAGACGTGGAGCCGTTGGACGAGTAACTATCGTTGAAGGCATCTAATTCTGCAAAATGCGGCGCCGCCTGAAGTATGGCAACGACTTTGGGGTCGGTGAAGTAGTAATCTTTCTCGCCTTTGTAGCGAAGCAGCATACCGTCGTTGTCGTAGTCAACCGCAGCAATGCTCAGGTTTACAAGATCCTGTTCATCAGCTGTGGAAGTTTTAATTAGGTTGTGGGTGTATTGTGAAGCCCACAGGTCGTCTAATTCGTTAGTAAGCAGGATAGAGCCTACGGAGAAGCCTGTGCCGTTGTCCCTGGTGGAATGAACATAAATTACTCCTTCTTTTCCGGTTGGGTCTTGGGTGAAATTGCCCGCTACGGCTTGAGCATACCAGGTGTGCCAGTAACCTGTATGATGTGCGCTTCCCAAAATGGCGTCGTTGGCATTTTCCACCGGATTAAAAGCGTTTGAGAACCGGTACACCTGTCCATCTGCAAATACCGCTTCGGGGTATCCGCTCCCTTTCTCTTTGAACGAAGTTATGGCTACCGGCGAGTAAACCGTTTCATCGTCGCCAACACACACAAGAAGTCTGCCGCCTCCTTCTTTCCCATCGTGAATATCAAAAGCATTAATCAATATGCCCCCCGTCAGTTGTCCCTTGCCAAGCGAGCCGTCTCGGTTGAAGCATGTTATAGCCATTTTCGGCGCATGATGTGCGTCATGTCCGACATCATTTTTTACCACGTTCCAAGAATCATTTTTCGAAAAGTGTCCTGCAACAATAATATCTTCCTTGCGACCGTCTCCGTTGAGGTCGCCAAGAGTAACGTTGGCATCGCGAAGGTGGTAAGTCATCGCATCGCCGTCGTTACGAAATCGCAACGAACGTACTTGTTGCAGCGTCATTTCGCAATTGTCGCCCGCATGATATATCAACATTCGCGAGTAGTGATTACTTATATTATCTGAAATGATTGTTGAATTTCTATTAAAACTCGCCACCACCACCAAATCGGCTTTACCGTCTCGGTTCAGGTCGCCTGCACACATCTGAACAGTCAGGTAATTCCGCTTGTGATTGTTCAAGTTGGCATTGTTAAACTCCACCGGCAAAGTAATGGTATGTTCCAATACAGCAGCGTTACCGATTGCATCGTATGAATAAATACGTATGGTATTGGGCGAATAGTTGCCGCCCGGCACGTAAACGGCAACTTCATCTTTTCCGTCACCGTTAAAATCGCCTACCGCCGCCGAAACAACCGCATTGGAAGACCATGCAGGCAAGTCGGAAACATTTAGCGTTGGAAAAATTGCCGGACTGGACATCAATCTTCCCTGCTGAGAAAAATACAAATGGTGTCCAAAATCGGAAGCAATGAGAACTCTGGCTGCAACATCTATCTTTCCGCTACCGGTAAAATCTCCCGCCCATATACGTTCTAAACCGTTGGTAAAGCCATAGCTGCCTGACCAGCCGCCGCTTACAGAAAACTCACTGCTTAGCAAGGATTTTTCGGTAAGCGCCCCCGAAGATTTTTTTGCATCACGAACTGACATATGATATCTATTAGTACTTGCGAAAGCCAATTCGTGGAAGGGATTGATATTTTTCACCCCCTCGCCATACGGATTGGAATTGGTCGGGTCTTCCCACTCGTTGGGTGCGCCCATAGGAAATCCTATCAGCGATAAGACTTCGTTCTTGTTGGGCGGGTCTTGCGCATATACGCTTGGTATTGCCAATAAAAACAAACTTAAAATCACAAAAGTTTGCATCAAAAATTTTTCGGGTTTCGTCTTCATGGTTATTTCAATTTTGTTAGTAATCATTTTGTACTTATCAGGTACAAAAATAGTCTGCTTTTTTTATAAAGAATAATAACCATATCCGCTATCTGAAAAAAAATATCCGCTATTTGTAATTTTTTGATTATCTTTGTAATTCCGTTTGTAAATTGATATGAAACCATTGCTTCTATCGCTTATTATTTTGCTGTCGGGTTTTGCAGCTGCGCAAAGCGACGTACAGGAACAAAAAGATTCGCTGCGGAAAGCCCTGACGCTGACCGAGGGCGAAGAAAAATTGCTCACCTACTTCCGCTTGACCAACCTCTACTACCCCGAAGCCTTTGACGAGATGAAAAGGGATACCCTGCTGGCGCTTTACGATGAATGGGACGCCGAAGAGGAGCGGCAAAACGCCCGTCATCGCACCGCTATCCGAACCAATAAACTGTTCATGTTTCAGAAAGTAGGCCTGTACGACGAAGTCATTAAGCTGGCGCCCGAATACCTGCAATTCATGGCCGAACAGGAAGCTTGGGTTGCTTATTATCAGGCATATATGACGTTAGTTCGCGCCTATAACAAGACGGACGATAACGACAATGCCCTCATTGAAGCACAAAAGATGTATGAACATGCAAGGCTATTAAATAACAAAGGAGGCTTAGGTTCAGCATTTTACGCCATGAGCGACATTTACGGCTCGCAGCGGCGGTTCGTTGAGCAGGAAAAATCTTTAAAAGAGGCTATCACCCTGCTGCAAGAAGTTCCACGCTATTACGGCCTGCTGGCCAATTCCTACAATAGCCTATGTTCCAACTATATAGCTCAAGAACAGTACAATGAGGCATTAAATGTCGCCCGCGAACTGGAAGCATTCCTTCCCCGTTACGAGAAAGAGCTGCGCTCCCCGCAACCTAACGCATGGAGCAACCTGTGGTCTGTTTACCTGAAAGCTTATCGAAATTTGGGCGATTACAAAAAGGCTGAATTTTATTTGAATGAAATAGAAAAAATCAGCGGTAACGAGGTAGCGCCTTTATATGAAGCGCGGGCGCACATTCTTATGGGATACGGACGCTATGCCGAAGCCTTAGACATGGCTAACAAGGGGATAGCAGACTATCCTCTAAGCGGAAGAGGAGAACTCAGAGCCATAAAAATAAAGATTTTGGCAAAGATGGGCGATATTGAGGGCCTTAGCCGACAACTTAATGAATATGTGGCGGAATTAGATGCTATACACGATGTGGAACTCAACGCAGGTTTAGATGAAATTCGTACGCGCTACGAAGTAGATATACTCGAAAGAGACAAAAACAGCGCTATCGCAGAAAAACAGCGCAACCGCAACTATTTCTTCTTCGCCCTCGGCGGGTGTTTCTTGTTAACGCTTACGCTGGGAATATGGATATATTACAGCCGAAGGATTGTCCGCAAAAACCGTATTCTCTATAAGCAGATTATGGAAGAAAGCCGTATGCAGGAAGCCTTGCAGGAAGCAAAGCAGGCGCTGTTGCTCCAGTCTTCGGAAAAGCAGGCAGAGGAGAACCAAAACGGCAATGTCAAAACCCAAGTAAACGTAATCCTGCAGCGCTTGGGAAACTTGATGCAAACCGAAAAACTGTTTACCAACCCCGAACTTAGTCGTAAAGAACTTGCCAATCGGCTCTTTACAAATGAAATTTATCTGATAAATGCTATTCGAGACGGTTACAACGGGCAAATCTACAGCGATTACATCAATTCGTTCCGCTTAAAACACGCTCACCTCCTGTTGCAAAGCAATCCGGAGTTTTCTATTAAGGAAATCGCAGGAAAAGCAGGTTTTTCGTCCTACAAATATTTTCATCAACTGTTCCGCGATAAATTTGGTATGTCGCCTTCCGCATTTCGAAAAATATCAAAAGAACAAAGTAACGCTTAACAGCTAAGTTTTACTTTTTTGTTGAATTACCCAAGTTTAAACCTTTTAATAATTAGCTATATTTCTTGAATAACAGCATTACGCCAGCAAGAATACCACAGGGACATGATAAACAACCGCAACGGCGCGACCCCGCTGTGTCCCCGGAACCCATCGGGGCGAAGATGAAATTACCCGCACCGCTTCTTTATCTAACAGGGGGTGAACGCCTGAAAGCACCTTTACATCGCTCACCTCTCCTTCGGCCGTAATCACAAAAGAACAAAGGACTTTTCCGCGCTGCTCCTGCTCAATGGCTGCTTCAGGATATTTCAAGTGCTGCGCTATCCAACGAGAAAAACCCTTTTCCCCCGCGTCTTTTCCTGCAATCATAAATTTTGGTTTCTCTTCTACCGCCACGTATGGAATGACCTCCTCCCCTACCGCTTCTTCTGCCGCAACAACTCCCTGCGCAATATACGCGCTTAGGTCCACAGGCTCTATCTGAACGTCAAATACCATATTGCTTAATGTTACCTCATCATCAACAATGACAATAAGGTCGGAAAGCATCGGCGCAATCGGCGTGGCAGGCAATAATTCCGCCGATTGTTGGCGTGATTCCTCCAAGAGAAGAATGATTTCTTCCTCTATCGGCGCACTCATTAAATTGGCATAATAGGTCGGCGCACGTCTTTCGTACAACTGCGAAAACAAGAAACCTAAGACCGAAAGGAAAATAATAAATATAGCGGCATCTTGAAAACGCCAATAGGGACGATAACGGGAGGTTTCTGTCCGTGCTTTCAGTTTACGGCGCAAGGATTGCAAGGCCTGCTCATGCACGCCTTTATTTTCTTCAAAACCTTCAATGGCTTCGTACAAAAAGGGGTCGTCAACGGCCTGCCGCTCCAAACGGTTGGCCTGCTTGCCGCTCAAACGGTCTGCCAAATAGGCAAATATATTCTTAGGTTTTATCATTTTTTTCCAAACAAATTTTTAAATTACGTTTCCCATTTTGAATAAAACTTTTTACTTTCTTTATATCATCTTGCGTTTGCACGCTGATTTCTTTATATGACAGTTCTTCCAAATAAAATTGGCGAATGGCTGCGCGCTGATGCAGCGGCAACTGTTCTATACAATTTTCCAAACGCTGCTGCAAACGCTCGTCGTCCATCGCCTTTTGAAGATGAAAATCGTCTTCAAAATCCATAAATCTTTCATCAAAAACTACGCGCTGTGTTTGATTTTTCTTTCTCAACTGCATTAAACAGTGGTTTTTAGCAACCACATATAACCACGATTTAAAATTTCGCACTTCCTGTGAAGGCAATTTTTCTACCAATTCTTCAAAAATCTGCATTACTGTGTCTTTGGCTGCTTCTTCATCTTTTAAATATTTTAAAGACAAACCATATACTAAGGCCATATAACGTTCGTATAAAACTCCTAAAACACTTACATTCAGCGACTTTTTATAATCCGCCAATAATTCTTCATCGCTTGATGAATGTTGTTTATGGAATTTTACACCAAATTGCATCTTAATAGCAAAGATACATAAACCCTTTAAAAAACAAAATTATGGAAACAAAAAAAACACCCAAAGCCAATCTCGAAAACAAAAAATTGTTGTTTCGTGAAATCGGATTAGCCATAGCTTTACTGCTGGCTATCTTGTCGTTTGAATGGAAGACCTACGACAAAACAATTTCCATAGCAGGAATTACCGGCAATTCGGTAGTTGACGATGATGATGTGGTTATTACTCGTCCGGAACTTCCGCAGCCTGAACCACTCAAAGCTCCTATTTTTTCCGAGGTAATTGAAATTGTTGAAGATAATACACAAATTAAAAACGATTTGATTTTCTCTGGCGAAGATATTAAGAATTTAGGCGTAGATATAAAGGAGTATAAGCCGCAAGTTGAAGACGATATTGATGAAATTATTCCTGTTGCGGTAGTAGAAGAAAAGCCTAAATTCATGGGAGGTGATGAAAACGAATTTACCAAATGGGTATTTAAAAACATGGTTTATCCTGACATTGCTATGGAAAATAATATTCAAGGCCGTGTAATTCTTTCTTTCGTAGTTGGGGCGGACGGAAGAGTGGTTGACGTAAAAGTACTCCGCGGAGTTGACCCCTCGCTTGATAAGGAAGCCGTTCGCGTAATCTCCATGTCGCCTAAATGGACCCCCGGTGAAAATCGTGGCAAGCCTGCGCGGGTAAAATACACTTTTCCTGTAATCTTTCAGTTGAGGTAGGAAGACCCGAAAACAGGAAAGCACGCAGAAATTGTTCTCTGCGTGCTTTATTTTTTTACAGCTATATATTTTTGTAAAAAATTAGAAGGAGCCAAGTCTCTCTACCGAATAAGGGTCGGTAATTATCGTATCCTGTTTCTTGTTACCATTACTGCCGATACTGTTATTTTTAAGCGCGTGGTACCGCGCGGCGGAGCCTACAAGAAGCATCGACAATAATCGGAAATTTTCCAAAATTGTCAATTCAGGTTTATTTCCCCTATCATATACAACCGCGCCTTCCCTCCTATTATGCAACGGTCGTTTTTAAATTCACAGCTTAACAGCCCGCCTCTTTGCGACAATTGTTTGGCTGTGAATTTGTTTTTCCCTGCTTTTGCCGCCCAAAAAGGCAGTAAGGTAGTATGAGCCGAACCTGTTACAGGGTCTTCATCAACCCCCGACTGGGGGCCGAAGAAGCGGGAAACAAAGTCCGCCTCATCGCCTTTTGCGGTAACAATTAAGCCCCTTGCGTTTAATTTACCCACAGCTCTCATATCGGGCTGCAGGCTGCGCAAGGTGCTTTCACTGTCGATAACCGCCATGTAGTCGGCTTTTCCCTTGTACAGCGCTATTGGTTTAATGCCTATACATTTTTCTACGGCTGTGTTTTGCTGCTCTTCCGTTATCGCTGTTAGCGTATCGGTGGGGAAGTCTAAAAAAAGCATCTCTTCTTTTTTTTCGACAGTCAGCAAACCGCTGTTTCGGGAATAAAATTTAATTACAGGCGAAGGGTAGTTCAACACATTGAATAGCACAAATGCCGAGGCAAGCGTGGCATGGCCGCACAAATCAACTTCTACGTTTGGAGTAAACCAGCGGATTTCAAAATCGCTCCCCTTAGGCACAAGAAATGCGGTTTCCGACAAATTGTTTTCAGTACCTATGGCCTGCATTAATTCCTCGCTTAACCAGCTATCCAATACACAAACAGCAGCCGGGTTTCCCGAAAATAATTTATCGGTAAAGGCGTCCACCTGATAAATTTTGATTTTTTGAGGGAGTATCATAAAACGCTATTCGGCGGTTGTTCTCTCCCAAGTTTGACTACGCCCTAACCAGCTGCTAATGCCTAAATGGCCGCGTACATTAAGGGTATTGGTTTGATTTCCTTCAAACCATGCATACGATTTATAGGTTTTTCCTGAGGCAGGGTCGTAGATGGTACCGTCCTCCCATTTTTTGTTTTTTGGGTTGTATGTCAGATTTTTCAGCATTATTAAGCCTATGACCGATTGTGTACGAAGTTTTTCGTCGGAATTTTTTACGTCTAATTTTGGGTTGCCGTCCGCGCCGTTAGCCTCTTTTAGCCAAATTATTTTACCATAGAATTTACCGCCCATTTGGTAAATTTCTATTTTTGCCGATTTTTCCTGATTATACCATACTCCTAATATATTGTTGGCTTGGGCAAAAAGTCCTGTTGAAAAACATAAGGACAAGAATAGTGTTAAAAATTTTTTCATGTGTTTAATTTTTCCGGTTATTGCCGCAAAGGTGGTAATAATTTTTCAACAATTTGCTATTAAAATCTGAAAAAAATTAGAAAAAAGAACGATGATTTTGACATGCAATTAGTTACAGATGCAACTATTTATTTCGTCGAAAAATTCTTGTCTATTGAAGGGAGCCTGTTCAAAATCAATCTTTTGAGTCTATTGAAAGGGGAATCATTACGAGATACTTATCCTCAACAGTGCGCATGAATTTTCGCTGCTTTTCCGTGGCGTCGTTATAACCGCAAAGGTGCAAGAGGCCGTGCAGCATTACCCTGTGCAACTCCTTGTTGAAAGGCTGCTTATAGGTTTCGGCGTTGGCCTTAACCCTGTCTATGCTGATAAACAGGTCGCCGCTAATTACATTAGCTTCCGTATAGTCAAACGTAATAATATCAGTATAATAGTCATGTTGTAGAAATCGGCGGTTCATCTGCAAAAGATATTCGTCGGAACAAAAAATAACCGACAAGTCCCCTGTTTTTTTACCCTCGGCTACGGCAACATTTGTCAACCATTTCTTAACTTCTTGTTTATGAGGAAGATTGATTTTTGTGTTTTCATTAAAAAATCGTATCATGCTACAAAAATACAAAAATTCTTGCATTTTAAAAAAATATCTCTTAATTTTGTTGGCTAAACTAAATGGAAAGAGGGGGTATTAGCTCAGTTGGCTAGAGCGCTTGCATGGCATGCAAGAGGTCGTCGGTTCGACTCCGACATGCTCCACAAACTTAAATATCAAACGCTATGGAAATTAAAAAATCACCAAAAGCTAATCTCGAAAACAAAAAAACCTTTTTTGTTGAGATAGGACTCGTTATAGCCTTGGCAATATGCTTGGTTGCTTTCGAGTGGAAAACATACGATAAAAGCATTTCCTTAATGGACATGGGCACTCAAGTTGTTACAGAGGAGGAAATGGTGCCGATTATTCCACCCGATATACCTCCCCCTCCACCTATGCCCCAAGTGCCGATTGTTACCGACGTGATTGAAATTGTTGACGATAATACAAAAATTAAAGATGATTTGATTTTATCAACCGAAGACAATAAAAATTTAGGAGTACAAGTATTGGACTATGTGCCGAAACAAGTTGTTGCAGAAGAAGTTGAAGAAGATATTCCTGTTGCGGTAGTAGAGGAAAAACCTAAATTCATGGGTGGCGATGAAAACGAATTTACCAAATGGGTGTTTAAAAACATGGTTTACCCTGAAATTGCTAAGGAAAATAATATTCAAGGCCGTGTAATTCTTTCTTTCGTAGTTGGACCGGACGGAAGAGTGGTTGACGTAAAAGTACTCCGCGGAGTTGACCCTTCGCTTGACAAGGAGGCGCTTCGCGTGGTAAATATGTCGCCCAGGTGGACTCCGGGGAAACAACGTAACAAACCGGTACGTGTAAAATACACTTTCCCCGTAATTTTCCAACTGCGTTAATTAATATTTAACCATAAAGAGAAAACCCGCGGCCTTTTGTGGTGCGGGTTTTTTGTTGTTTATATCAAACCTGTTGATTATAATTTGTAACCTGTAAAACATAATGATTGAAAAAAAGAAATATACCGTATCCGAAGCACCTGAAAAAGCCGTTCTGGTAGGGATTATCACCCCAAAACAAAATGAAGAAAAGGTAAAGGAATACTTAGACGAGTTGGCTTTTCTATCCGAAACCGCCGGCGCCGTTACCATAAACAGGTTTACCCAGCAGCTTGACCATGCTCTCTCCGGAACTTACATCGGAACGGGAAAAATTGAAGAAATAAGGGCTTATGTTGAAGCCAACGATATTGATATTGTCATTTTTGACGATGAGTTGAGCCCTTCGCAATTACGAAATTTGGAAAAAAAGATTGAGCGGAGAATTATTGACCGTACGAATCTCATTCTCGACATTTTTGCCAAGCGGGCGAAAACAGCCTATGCCAAAACGCAGGTAGAATTAGCCCAATACCAATATATGTTGCCTCGCCTGAAGCGCCTGTGGACGCACCTTGAGCGCCAGCGCGGCGGTAAGGGCATTGGAATGAACGGCCCCGGTGAAACCCAGTTAGAAACCGACCGTCGGATTATCTTGGATAAAATCAGTAAATTGAAAGACCAACTCCGAAAAATTGACCGACAGATGGCTTCCCAGCGCAGCAACCGCGGAAGCTTAGTACGGTTGGCCATTGTAGGCTATACCAATGTGGGAAAAAGCACGCTGATGAATACCATTGCCAAAACCGAAGTCTTTGCCGAAAATAAACTTTTTGCTACACTTGACACCACCGTGCGTAAAATAGTTATTGAAAATCTGCCTTTTTTACTTACAGACACAGTGGGTTTTATCCGCAAACTGCCGCACCAGTTGGTAGAATCGTTCAAAAGCACCTTAGACGAGGTGCGCGAAGCCGATGTGCTGCTGCATGTAGTGGATATTTCTCATTCTCAGTTTGAAGACCACATTCAGGTAGTCAACCAAACGTTGAAAGAAATCGGCGGCGGCGATAAACCGACATTCATGGTGTTCAACAAGATTGACGCCTATACTTACAAGCCATACGGCCCCTACGATTTTACGCCGAAGACGCGCGCGAATTACAGCCTCGAAGACTTAATGAATGAATGGAAAGAAAAGAACAGCAGCATGCCCGCTATTTTCATTTCGGCCAAAAACAAGACTAATATCGACAAGTTTCGCAGCGATGTGTATAACATGATTGCCGAAATCCATGCAGGCCGCTACCCTTTTAATAATTTTCTGTGGTAAGGATTATTCTTCAAACAGCAAAATCTTTTTAACCTGATATTATGCAAATTTGCATTACACTTTTTTGCATAATGCCATAAATTCATTTACCTTCTCCGCCACTTTTATCGGTTCTTCAATAAATCCGTTATGCCCCGAATCGGCTAACCACAACACCTGCGCCTGCTTATACCGCTCCGCTAATCCCTGCGCCGTTTCTTTTGAAATATAGCGGTCTTTTTCTCCGAAAATAAAGAGCAGAGGTTTCGTAAATTCGGAGAGAAAAGCATTGCGGTCGGGACGCGCTTTCATTCCCTCCAAACAGGCAATCACCCCTTCCGGTTCGCAAATCTCGGCTACTTCTTTAATCTCCGCTATCTTTGCTGCAAAACGAACCGTATTATCCGCTGCAAACATTCGCGGAATCCCTTTGGCTATAGCCAGCGTTAATTTGCCTTCACGAAGCAACGCAATCTCTCGGTTGCGCCCATCTTGCTTTTCTTCCGGATCGGGATTGGGCGTGGAGTGAAAGAGGCACAGTCCGCATGTCGCCTTCGGATAATTGGCGGCAAAAGCCAAGGCCGTATAGCCGCCCATAGAGTGGCCGGCAATTACACACTCGCTCGCGCCACACTTCAACATGGTCTCATACACTACCTGAGCAGAGAAATCTACCGTATTAATATCGTGGTTCGTACCCGACAGTCCATGCCCGGGCAAATCAAGGCGGATAACACGTATATCTTTGTCTAATAAAGCTGTAAAGTCGTCCCAAATAGCAAGGGTTTCCAAATAGCCATGTAATAAAACCAAGACCTTTGTCCCTGTCTGCGTGTCTGAAACGTGTACCGGAATGCCGCCGGCCATAGTAAAAAATTCCTTATTCATAAATCGTCAATTATTACTTTTGCAAATATAGTGAAAAAACCGTACATTTGTCCCATAGAACAGAAAATAGTATTTAAAAACTTTGTTTACTTTGCACCCGATTTGTACCTTTATATTTTAACCAAATGAATAAAATAGAGAAATTAAACAACAACAAAACGGTAATTTCCCAAAATGATTCTTTAACAGATTATTCTAAATTTTTGGTTGAGATAAAAGATCGTATCCGAAGAAGTCAGTATGAAGCAGCAAAAGCAGTAAATCAAAAAATTATACAATTGTATTGGGATATTGGGCGCAGTATTACAGAAAAACAGCAAACTTTGGGCTGGGGTAAATCGGTAGTAGAAACCCTCGCGGAAGATTTACAAAGAGAATTTTCGGGAATGAGCGGATTTAGCGCACGTAATATTTGGTATATGCAGCAGTTTTATACTGAATATAAGGACAATGCAATTCTGCAACCATTAGTTGCAGAAATTAGTTGGTCGAAACATTTGGTCATTATGTCTAAATGTAAAGACATGCAAGAAAGGCAGTTTTACATTTTGTCAACGAAAAAATTCGGGTGGACTAAAGATGTGCTTATTCATCAAGTAGAGATCAAGACTTACGAGCGTTATTTACTGGGACAAACTAACTTTGATGATACTTTGCCTGAAAAAATAAAAAAACAGGCGGTATTGGCTGTAAAAGATGAATATAATTTTGATTTTTTAGAATTAGCAAATGAACATTCAGAGGCAGAGTTGGAACAGGCTTTGCTTAAAAATATTTGTGCATTTTTGATTGAATTTGGCGCTGATTTTTCATTTATCGGAAATCAATATCGTATTGAAGTAGAAAGCGAGGAATACTTTATTGACCTATTGTTGTTTCATCGCAAGTTACAATGTTTAGTGGCTGTGGAATTGAAGATAGGAAAGTTTATACCTGAATACAAAGGCAAAATGGAGTTTTATCTTAATCTGCTAAACGACCGCGTGAAACTGCCGCATGAAAATGAGGCTATTGGCATTATTGTATGTAAATCGAAAAAACGCACGATAGTAGAATATGCGCTCAAAGACTCAAAAAAACCTATTGGCGTAGCCACTTACAGTTTATCGGCAACTTTACCCGAAGCCTATAAAGCATTGTTGCCTTCTCCTACAGAAATTGCAGAAAAAATGGAACCCTTGTTGTTATATTAAGAAAAAAGGAAACCCAAATCATGTCCGAAAAACTTAACGCTAAAATTCCCGAAGGCCCGTTAGAAGAAAAATGGACCCGCCATAAAGCCTCCATTCGCGTAGTAAGTCCCGCCAACAAACTTAAACTCGACATTATTGTTGTGGGAACAGGCCTCGGCGGCGCTGCTGCCGCCGCTTCGCTCGGCGAATTAGGCTACAAGGTAAAAGTTTTTTGCATCAGCGACTCCCCGCGCCGCGCCCACTCTGTTGCCGCACAGGGAGGAATTAATGCCGCGAAAAATTATCCTAACGACAATGACTCCGTCCACCGCTTATTCCACGATACTATCAAAGGAGGCGACTACCGTAGCCGCGAGGCCAACGTTTACCGCTTAGCCGAAGTAAGCAACCTCATCATTGACCAGTGCGTAGCCCAAGGAGTGCCTTTTGCACGCGACTACGGCGGACTGCTCGACAACCGCTCTTTCGGCGGAGCGCAGGTAAGCCGCACCTTCTATGCCCGCGGACAAACCGGGCAACAATTACTGATAGGCGCTTATGCTTCGCTGAACCGCGCTGTGTCGAAAGGGCAGGTAGAAGTATTCACCCGCCGCGAAATGCTCGACATAGTGCTTATCAACGGAGAAGCGAAGGGAATTATTGTCCGCAACCTTGTTTCCGGCGAAATAGAACGCCATGGCGCAAATGCTGTGGTAGTGGCCACCGGCGGCTACGGCAACGTGTTTTTCCTCTCAACGAATGCTATGAACAGCAACGGCTCTGCAGTTTGGCAATGCTATAAGAAAGGCGCATTCTTCGCTAATCCCTCCTTCACGCAAATTCACCCTACCTGCATTCTCGTACACGGCGACCGACAGTCGAAATTGACCCTGATGTCGGAATCCTTGCGCAATGACGGCCGTATTTGGGTTCCCAAGAAAATAGAAGATGTTGAAAAATTACGAAAAAAACAATTAAAAGCCTCGCAAATCCCCGAAGAAGACCGCGATTATTACCTTGAGCGCCGTTATCCGGCCTTTGGCAACCTTGTCCCCCGCGACGTGGCTTCGCGCGCCGCCAAAGAACGCTGCGACGCCGATTTTGGCGTGAATGAAACCGGATTAGCCGTATTTCTTGATTTCTCTACCGCCATTCAACGCCTCGGCAAACAGGTGATTGAAGAGCGCTACGGTAATCTTTTTCAAATGTACGAAAAAATTGTGGACGAAAATCCCTACGAAGAACCGATGATGATTTTTCCGGCTATTCATTACACTATGGGCGGATTGTGGGTTGATTATAACCTTCAAACCACTATTCCCGGTCTCTATGCCATAGGCGAAGCCAACTTCAGCGACCACGGCGGAAACCGACTGGGTGCTTCAGCCTTGATGCAGGGCTTGGCCGACGGTTACTTTATCCTCCCCTACTCTATCGGCGACTATTTAGCCGAAAAAATTCAGGAAAAGAAAATTGATACCAATCACCCCGCCTTTGCAGAAGCGGAACAAAAAATCAAGGAAAAGATTGCCAAATTGCTTGCCGTCAAAGGCACAGAGCCTGTTGACCATTACCACCGCCTTCTTGGTAAGATTATGTGGGAATACGTAGGAATGGCGCGTAATGAAGAAGGGCTGAAAAAAGCCCTTGAAGCTATTCGCACACTGCGTAACGATTTTTGGGAAAACCTGTATGTGCCCGGCGAGAACGGCGAGTTTAATCAGGAGTTAGAAAAAGCGCTTCGCGTAGCCGACTTTCTCGAAATGGGAGAACTCATGGCTATGGACGCCCTCAACCGCAGGGAATCGTGCGGCGGACACTTCCGTGAAGAAATGCAAACCGAAGACGGCGAAACCAAACGCGACGACCAAAACTTCTTCTACGTCTCGTGCTGGGAATACAAAGGCGCCGCCCACGAACTGCACAAAGAACCGCTAAACTACGAATTCGTGAAATTAGCCAACAGGAATTATAAGGAATAAGTACCTTGTATGCCAGCTACGGAGTGCACAATGGAGGAGGAGAGAAGCATAAATGAATGCAAAAAACAAGCGAAAAAAACGAAAAAAAGTGTAATTTTGCAGTTCTTAAAAACTTAGCGTAAGATTTATGAGTAACATTCTGATATATCGAGATAAAGACGGCTTAACAAAAATTGATGTTCGGCTTGAAAATGAAACTTTGTGGATAACGCAACAGCAAATGGCAGATTTGTTCCAGACAACAAAACAGAATGTAAGCCTGCATATTAGCAATATCTATAAAGAAGGCGAACTGCAAGAAACGGCAACTGTCAAGGATTTCTTGACAGTTCAAAACGAGGGCAAACGAAAAGTAAAACGCGCCTTGCAACATTACAATCTTGATATGATTATTTCGGTTGGTTATCGAATAAAATCTACGGTGGCAACACATTTCAGGATTTGGGCAACTCAAGTGATTAAGGAATTTTTAATCAAGGGGTTTGCTCTTGATGATGAGCGATTGAAAGAAGCGCGAAATAACTATTTTGATGAACTTTTAGAACGTATTCGCGGTATTCGCACGAGTGAGAAATTGTTTTACCGAAAAATTTGTGACATTTTTGCAACGAGTATTGACTATAATCCTGATATTGAAATAACAGGAAACTTTTTTGCCAGTGTACAAAATAAATTTCATTGGGCAATTCATGCGCATACAGCAGCCGAATTGATTTTAGAGCGAGCCGATGCGACACAACCCAATATGGGGCTTACCACTTGGACGGGTAAAAACATTAAACAACAGGACGTTACTATCGCCAAAAACTATTTGAATACTACCGAACTTGACTACTTGAATCGCCTTGTTTCGCAATATCTCGAATTTGCGGAACTACAAGCCAAACAACATAAACCGATGTATATGAAAGATTGGCTCAAAAAATTGCACGATATTTTAATTATCAATGAGAAGGAAATTTTAATGCACGCAGGCAAAGTTTCGCACGAAGAAGCCGAACAATATGCGCTTACCGAATACAATAAATATCAAAAACAACTTGATATTTACGAGGCTGATGCATTGGATATGTATTTAAAACGCTTGAAAGAGTAATCATTTAAAATATAGTTCACATATATAATTTTCCATTAGCAACCGATGAGAGAACCCAAAAACACAAAATCATGAACTTCACCCTCAAAATATGGCGGCAGGCCAACGCAAAAGCAAAAGGAAGGTTTGAAACCTATAAAGTAACAGACATTTCGCCCGACACTTCTTTCCTCGAAATGCTGGATATCCTCAACGACCAATTAGTGCGCGAAGGAAGTGCGGCCATAGCTGTTGAAAAAGGCTGCCAAGGCAGCAATCCTGTGGCTTTCGACCACGATTGCCGCGAGGGTATTTGCGGTATGTGTTCGCTCTACATCAACGGCCGCGCCCATGGTCCCGACAATGATGTTACTACCTGCCAGCTGCATCTGCGCAAATTTAAAGACGGCGCAACCATCACCATTGAGCCTTGGCGCAGCCGAGGTTTTCCGGTAGTTAAAGATTTAGTGGTTGACCGCAGCGCTTTCGATAAAATTCTCCAAGCCGGAGGCTTCATTTCCGTGAATACCGGCGGCGTACCCGACGGCAATACTATCCCTATTGCAAAAGAAAAAGCCGACGAAAGTATGGACGCTGCCGCCTGTGTGGGCTGCGGGGCCTGCGTAGCAACCTGCAAAAACGGTTCGGCCATGCTCTTCGTGGCCGCCCGCGTGAGTTCTTTGGCCCTATTGCCTCAGGGCAAAATCGAAGCCGCCCGCCGCGCCAAAGCAATGGTGGCCAAGATGGACGAATTAGGCTTCGGCACTTGCACCAACACGCAGGCTTGCGAAATTGAATGCCCGAAAGGTATCTCCATTGCCCACATCGCCCGTCTCAACCGTGAATATTTATGTGCCAAACTAAAAGATTAATAATAAATACACATATATTATGGACAAAAAAGTAATTCTCATCACCGGCGCCGCTTCAGGCTTAGGCAAGACCTGCGCCGAATATCTTGCTAAAAAAGGGTTTATTGTTTACGGCGCCGACAGGAAGGTTCCCGCTTGCAATTCGGCGTCGAGCCAGCCCCAAGTTTGCGAAGGGGTCGCCATGCTCCACATGGACGTTACCCAACCCGAAACCATTCAGGCTGCCGTGCAGACTATTATAGACAATCACGGCCGCATAGACGTAGTGGTTAACAATGCAGGCATGGGAATAGGGGGGGCTGTGGAATTGGCTACGCCCGAAGAAATTGCCCTGCAAATGAACGTCAACTTCATGGGCGCCGTCAATGTTTGCAACGCTGTTATCCCGCATTTGCGCAGGGGAGGAGGGGGGAAAATTATTAACCTCAGCTCCATAGCCGGCGTTATGGGTATTCCCTTCCAAGGATTCTATTCCGCCTCAAAATTTGCTATCGAAGGCTATAGCGAAACGCTAAGCCTCGAACTTCACCCGTTTAAAATAAAGGTAGTACTTATCGAACCCGGCGACTTTGCCACCGGATTCACCGCAGCTCGCATTGTATCGGAACAGACTAAAAACAGCGAATTGTACGGTGAAAAGTTTAACAAATGTCTGTCAATCATCGAAAAAGAAGAAAACGGAGGTTGTAAGCCTATAAAATTAGCCAAGGTAATGCATCGGATTGTCAGGTCTAAACGTCCCAAATTTCGCTACAAAGTAGGAAACTTAGTACAAACTAATTTTGCCAGAGCTAAAGCATTCATTCCGGCAAGAACTTATCAAAAATTATTAAGATTTTTTTATAATCTGTAAAACGAATGGGATATAATTTGTAAAATTAAATATTGTATATATTAAGAGATGACAAAAATAGACCTGTTATTAAAAGAATGGCAATCGTTGCAACCCTTAGATGAAAAATTGGAACGAAATATTAATCAGCAATTTATGATTGATTTTAACTATAATTCCAATCATTTGGAAGGCAATACGCTCACTTATGGTCAAACAAAATTGCTTTTGCTTTTTGGCGATACTATAGGCAACGCAAGCATTCAGGATTATGAGGAAATGAAAGCCCATAATGTTGGTTTGGAACTTATGAAAGTTGAGGCGAAAGATAAAAATAGAAAATTATCAGAACATTTTATTCGTGAATTAAATCAAACCATTTTGGTTCGCGATTTTTATAAAACGAGCCGCGCCGGCGATTTTCGTTACAAAATAAATGTGGGTGTTTATAAAACCCGTCCTAACTCTGTAATCACACCTACCGGCGAAATTTTTGACTATGCCTCCCCCGAAGAAACTCCTGCTCTCATGAGCGATTTAATAGATTGGTATCGCGACGAGGAAGAGCGTGAAAGATTGAAAATAGAAGAGCTTGCAGCATTGTTTCATTATCGCTATATTCGTATTCACCCCTTTGAAGACGGGAACGGCAGAATTGCTCGTCTGCTTGTAAACTACATTCTTTTGCGGCACAATTATCCAATGCTCGTAATTCGTACCGATGACCGAAATAATTATCTTAAAATCTTGCACCAATGCGACCAGTTGACAGGAAAAGTTCCTTACGACGGCGCACACGCTACTTTGCAACAGGCAAAACCGCTAATTAATTATATTTCTGCAATTTTGGAAAACAAACTTACAGCGCTCATTCAGCTTGTTAAAGGCGAAATTTCTGAATTTGTTGAGGCGAAAGAGAAAGAAGAAAGTGGTCAGAAAAAGGTGGTCAGAAAAGGTGGTCAGAAAAGGTGGTCAGAAGTTTTAGCACTAATAAAAGAGAACCCTAAAATTACAAGAAAAGAACTTTCGGAAAGACTTGGAATAAATCCTTCTGCCGTTCAAAAACATATTCAAAAACTGAAAATCGATGGTTTAATCGAACGTATTGGCAGTGACAAAACAGGATATTGGAAAATTAAAAACTAAAAAAATATGAAATCTTTTTGTACATTTTTACTCTTCTTTGTTGCAACAAGTTATAGTGTAGCACAAACCAACTACAGAAATGGATATATCATTACCAACGAGAATGATACCATTGTCGGGCTAATCGATTATCGTACGGAGGCTATGCTGGCGGAAAAATGCACGTTTAAAGCCAATGAGTTAAGCAGCGAACAGATTTTTTTACCCGGACAGATTGCCGGTTTTCGCTTTACCGATGACGGGAAATTTTTTGTTACGCGGGAAATTACGATAAATAACAGTAAACGAATAGTATTTTTAGAATTTTTAGTACAGGGTACCTTAAATTTATACTATTACGACGACAGTAAAACAGATTTAACCTACTATTTTTTTGAAGATAAAAACGGAATAATGTTAGAAGTATCCAAACAACCGAATGTTTGGATAAATAACAGTCAGTATAAAGTTGATTTGAGATATCGTGACAGATTAAAATATATTGTAAGAGATGTTGAATCTTTGAGGAAAATGACAGATAAAGCAGAGTATAACCATAAAAACATGATAAACATCACAAAAACCTACCATGATAAGGTATGTACAACAGGTGAAGAATGTATTGTTTTTGAAACAACAAAGACCAAGCGATATACATTGAAATATGGCGTATATGGTGGAATATTCAATTTACCTTATGAGCCTTTACACAATGCAGGCTGGTCGATTGGCGGACAACTCAATCTTTGCAACACAAGGCTTACAAAATCCTTTAGCTTTCAGTTGGATCTTGGTCTATCTATGATGCCGTCAAATACTAAAGAATATAACGACTTCTTTTTTTATACAGTCATAATGAGCAACAAATATACTTATCACAAAGGCAATGTTCGTCCAATGGTCGGGCTGGGCCTTGTTTTTTTCGGTAATTTAGTCGGAGAAGACCCTCTTGTCTGGATAGGACTTAATACAAGTATTGGATTGAATATCAGGGTTATAAAAGAACAATTTATTTTTTGTTCATTAGAATATAATCTCAGCCTTCCTATAGGAGTTAAATTTCCCCAGCTAAAAGTCGGATATATGTTTTAGTCCTTGTTCTTTTTTTGTTTATTTTCTGTTCAAAACTATCAGTTCTTTCTTAAAAGTTTTTTTGCAAAATTAAAAACAATATTTGTTATAAAATATTTTAAAAAAACAATAAAATCAATATACAATTTTCAAGTAAAATTAACGCAGATTATACACAAACCAACAATTGCTCATAACCCTCGTTTTATTAACAAAAATATTTAAAAATACCAATAAAATCAATACTTACAGTTTTTAGTAAAAATAATTATTAACACTATCAACAGCTAAACATAATCAACAATTTTTAAATTTTAATTCTTTTTTTAATTATAAAATCTTTTACAATGTTGAAAACTGAAATTATCGAAAAAATTAAAAAATTAAAACAGGAAAAAAACGCTGTTTTATTAGCGCATTATTATCAGCGTAGCGAAGTGCAGGATATAGCAGATTTTTTGGGCGACAGTCTTCAATTATCGCAGGAAGCTGCTAAAACAAAGGCTGATATTATAGTTTTTGCAGGCGTACATTTTATGGCTGAAACTGCTAAAATCTTATCGCCTGATAAAAAAGTACTTATACCTGATTTAAATGCAGGCTGTTCGCTCTCTGATTCCTGTAAAGCCGAAGATTTAAAAAGATTTAAAGAACAATATCCCGAACATACGGTAATTTCTTATGTTAATACTACTGCCGAAGTTAAAGCGCTTACCGATATTTGTTGCACTTCAAGTAATGCTTTAAAAATTGTAGACAGTTTACCAAAAAATGAAAAGATAATTTTTGGACCTGACAGAAATTTAGGAAATTATATTAAAAGTTTGACAGGTCGCGAAAATATGCTGATATGGAATGGCGCTTGCCATGTTCATGAGGCTTTTTCGGTAGAAAATATTATTAACTTAAAAAAACAATATCCTCAAGCAAAAGTACTTGCTCACCCCGAATGTAAAGAACCTGTTTTGATGCTGGCCGATTATATAGGCTCTACTGCTGCTCTATTAGCTTTTTCTGCAACTGATAATACACAAACCTATATAGTAGCCACTGAGTCTGGAATAATTCATCAAATGCAGCAAAAATCGCCAAAAAAAGAATTTATACCTGTAGCTTCGTCCAATGCTTTAGATAGTAATGTGGACGATTCTTGCGGCGCTTGCAGTAGTTGTGAATTTATGAAACTTATTTCGCTTGAAAAAATATACGATTCGCTTTTAAATGAACAATTTGAAGTAAACATTGACGAAGATATCCGTAAAAAAGCTAAAAAAAGTATTGTTAAGATGCTGGAGTTGAGTTTGTAAAATTGGGCTTAATAGTTAAAAGTGGTGATGAAACTGCTTAAAAGTAAAGATGAGCAAATTACCTTACTGAAAAATATATTGGAGAAAAATAAAGTGGTTTGTGCCAAAGTTTAGATGCGTTGTAAAGCTATTGCATAATTCATGTCAATGTGTGGTCTGCTTTTGGTGCTGTCGTATTGTCATTACCATAGCAACAATTATTCCCATAGCGGCCAATAGACTCAAATAACTAACATCTAAGATATCACTTAAAAATATTTTTAAAAACAATTCTACTAATAACAGCAACACAGTCAAAATTAGTACAACCTTCGCTAACAATATCCGTTTATTATCGCGCATTATAGACGCCAACAACACTCCGATAATCCCTATGATAGCTCCTATAATTAGGATATATTGCATAGAATTATTCCCAAAACCCAAGTTGGAATAATCAACCAATAATGCTGCGGTAATAATAACACCAAAAAAAAAGGCAATTGCTGTCCAAAGATTTTTCATAACTAACTTATTCAGAATTCATTTCTTGTGAATTTTTTGCTTAGATTTCAAACGAGTATAATGAATTATTCCAATAAGCATAGCTAATACAATATACATTGATGCTAAAATATACCTATTTGTTATTATACCTATGATAGCAAACAGGCATATAAGCGACGTAATTGAAAGTAATGTAATAATTAGTACTCTTTTCATCATGCTATTATAATGCTGCTAATGTGTATTTATTTTTCATAGAAAATACAGTGATTATTGAAGAGTTCGCTCTACTCTATATTTATATAATATGAACATAACCATTACGAGCACGAAGCCCATGTTAGATAAATTATTTCTCCAACCATCTAATATAAATAGTGTTATAGCTACTACACACAATACGATACTAATAATCAATACACTTAATCTTACTGAATTTTCCTCGTAAATATTTAAATAGGAAGTATGAAATAATGAACAGAACTCCAATGATAGCGATTAAAATAATATTTATCATAATAATAGTAATTTAATTTTACAAAGTTAAAACTAATTTTTAAAAATTCCGTACATTTGCCTTACAAAATAATTTGCTGAATTTTCCTAAAAAGCAATGACTAAATATTTGAATAATATACAACTTTACGGCATTCATTCTTCGGGACGGGCTGTAGGCTCTACAGGTACAGGTCGTATTTATGCAGATGGCGGTATGCCGGGCGAAACGGTGGACTTGGAAACCGACCGCCGACAGCGGGGCTTCCGTTATGGTAAGACGCTTAATGTTGTAGAGCTGTCGCCGCAGCGGGTACAGCCTTTCTGTAAACATTGCGGCATTTGTGGAGGGTGTCTTTGGCAATATTACAGTTACGAGGCGCAATTACACTGGAAGCGTGAAATTTTATTGAACGCTTTACAAAAATATGAAATTATTACGCCTGAAATACCGACAGTAAGGCCAAGTCCTTTGTTGCAAGGCTACAGAAACAAAAGCGAATATACCTTTGCCGCTCCAGATAAGTTGGGTTTTCATGAAATAGAGCGGCGCGATGCGGTTTGCAATATTGAAGCATGTTTTTTACAACCTGAAACAGTACAGCAAACGGCGGCTGTCATAAAAAGGGCAGCCATAGAACAGGGATTGCCTTTTTATGATTATTTTACGCGGCAAGGCCTTTTGCGAAGTTTGCAATTTCGCACAACCACAACAGGACAGTTGTTAGTATGGTTGGTCTGTTCGGTTGACGATAACCGTATAATGCCCTTTCTGAGGTATTTGCAGCAATTGTTGCCCGACGTTAATTCGTGGTATTATAGCATTGATAGGGGAGAGCCTGTGTATGTTGCAGGGGAGCAATATCTTACGGAACATTCTGCTAACTTGATTTTTCGGTATAAGGCCTCGTCCTTCTATCAGCCGAACCCGCTGCAGGCCGAAAACCTTTGCGCGCAGGTGCGCGAGTATGCGGCGCTTGAGGGTCGCGAGTTGGTTTACGACCTGTACACAGGCATCGGAACTTTGGCTTGCCACGTAGCCCACGATGCCCGTGAAGTTATAGGCATTGAAGGCAACGCCTCGGCTATTGAAGATGCGCAACATAATGCCCAAGCCAATAACTTGACCAATACCCGCTTTTTGGTCGGCGATATTCTGCATACTTTTAAGCGCGATTTTGTAGCAGCATACGGCAGCCCCGATGTAATCATTCTTGACCCGCCGCGCTCGGGTACGCTGATTGAAATTAAGAAAACCATACTGTGGGCTGCGCCGCAAAAAATAGTGTATGTAAGTTGTAATCCGGTGTCATTGGCCTTCGACCTGAAGCAGCTCTGCGAAGGCTACCGCGTTGCCGCCATTCAGCCCTTCGACATGTTTCCCCATACCCACCACGTAGAAACGGTGGCGCTGCTGGAGCGAATTTGACTTATGTGAAAATTTTGTAATTTCCATCAGAGGAGAGGAAGTCTCGAATGTAAATATGTTCAATGCCTTCGTATGAATTTTCAAAGGATTCTACGACAAACTCTAAAATAGATTATGATTATAATTCTATTAAAAAATGGAAATTTGGATAATGCGAATACATTCTCAAATTTTTTACTACCTTTGTTTCCGTAATTTACAACTGTTATCAACCGCCAATATTAATTAAAAAAACTTTTTATGTTACGTGACGAACAGGAACAATTTAAAAACAAGCATTATAACGAAGCTATTCGTTATATGGAAAATGCCAAAGCAACGCTGCAAAAAGCGAAGAAAGAAGACGATTATTACCGCGACAGGAAGTATGTGCGGACGGCCTGCGGTACGGCCTATAATGGCGTACTTATTGCCTTGGACGCCTATCTTATGTTAAAAGACGTGGAAATGCCCAAGAAAAAACGGCGTTCCATAACGTTTTACACCGAAAACATCGCCCAACTCGACAAGAAGATGCTGAATTACTTAGATACCGTCTATAGCGTGTTGCATTTAGAGGGCTATTACGACGGCATATTGAACGCCCGAATATTGAAAGAAGGCTTCGATGTCGCCCATCTGATTATTGACAAAATTAAACCCTCAACGGCAATTTGATTAGTTGTCAGTTGTTAGTGGGTAATAAATAATTAGCTATTTTGGTAGAGGGTGCGCAGCCAACTCATAATTCATAACCTATAATTTATAACTAACCACTAACCACTGACAACTAACTACTAATCACTATTCTACTGCACCGTTGGGTTTTGCGCTGTGCTGAACGCCCCGCCGTGGGTGGTGCGCAAGTGCGGTAGCCTGCCATTGGCTAAATCCCAGTTATCGGTGGAAAACTGCGCCGTACCGCTCCACCATATAGCGCTGTGCCACTGGGTGCTCGAAATAGTAAAGCCGTGTTTACCATTAAGGTCGCTGGTAACAGGAACATCTGTGCCGCTGCTGCCGTTGTAATTGTTTTGCAACACCATATCGCTGCGACCGTAATTGTTGGACAAAATACCGTCAATATGGTCGCCAACTACGCGCCCTACATAATTTGTATTCCACGTTATCCTTACGCTTGGGTTCAACGCCACGCAGCGTTCAGTTGTTACTGCACTATTGCCATAATTAGACTCGACAATGCCGCCCGCCCCGCTGTAGCTGGTAACGCTGCCGGCGGCGTAGCAGTTTTGTACCACTCCCGAGGTGGCGCTCATAAGTGTGTTACTGCCCGCTATACCGCTTGTCTGGCTTGAGTTACCTGTAACGCTGCATGTGGTATAACAGTTGCGTACTGTGCCGGAGTTTTGTTGGACGATGCCCCCTGCATATGCACTGCTACTGACAGAACCCGTAACATAGCAGTTCTCTATAATTCCGCTAAAGTTTATAGACACAATGCCTCCTACTCTTGCGCCTGAACCTGTAGCATGGATGTTTGCGTTAATCAATGCCACATTCCTTACTGTAGCGGTAATGCCTGCAGAAGAATTGCTGAGATACCCAAATAAGCCCGCATATCCAACGCCATTGACCGTCAGGTTTGAGATACTGTAGCCGTAGCCGTCATAAACACCCCGAAATCTTGATGTTGTGGTATTACCTATGGGCGTCCAGTTGGCAACGGCGCTCAGGTCTATATTTGCCGTTTGGCGGTAGTATGCAGAACGGTAGGCGATGCTGTCGTCGTTGACAAAGTCGCGCAACTGCGCCAAATCCGCCGCCGAAGTAATCCGATAGGGGTCGTCGCTTGTGCCTGCGCCTTCGAAGGGTTCCGTTGATACCGCTTCTGGCGTTGCGTTAGCCTGCCCGAAGCCGACAATGGTATTGTCTGCGGTTGCCACCTTATATACCTGCACGTAAATAGCCGTGCCGTTGTCGCCGCTGATGTCGGTTTCAGCCGTGTAGGCTGTTGCTCCGCTAATGGAGGCTATTACCGCTTCGTAGGTCGGCGCCGCTGCTTCCGCTCCGCTGTGGGCGTAATAAAAGGCGAAGCCCGTTGCGGCAGTTTGCGGCGCAAGCGTTACCTTGCCGTCGCCCGCCGTGAGGCTCACCACGAAGGTTTCGAGCGTTCCGTCTGGGGTCTTGTCGTCGTCCCTTTTGCAGGACGTGTTCAATGCCGCCGATAAGATGATGGCGGTTACGATGTAATACAGATACTTTTTCATTTTGTTTATTTGTCTATTTTGATGAAGGTTGTTTTTTCGTCATTGCGAGGTACGAAGCAATCTTTGCTTATTTGTCTTGCGAGCTGCGTCAGCGGCGAAGCAATCCTGTTACTGCGGGTGCTCGGATAGGTAAAATAGCACGGCCGTAAGGACAGTAATTGCCTCGCCGTTATAATCGAAATTGTTGTAATTGGCTGATAATCAATCTTATATAGTTGATGGGAGAGAGATAAAATACTATTTACCAGACAGTTAGCCTGATATTTTAAGATATATTTCCCTTTTGCAATCATTTGTTCAAAGTTCAGGCTGCAAAGTTACGGAGTAGATTTTTAATATGCACCAGTATAAATACCGGTGAATGACAAAAATTAACAGAAGAAATTTTTCTCCGTAAAGTCAGCTTAAAAAAATTTAAACAGTGTTTTTTAGTCCCTGACAAAAATTAAACTGTCAGGCGAACTATTATTCGCTGTCAAGCTCCGTGAGGAGCGAAACATGGATAACCCCGTGCAAGCGCAGCGCAGCTCGGGGTAGAGGGAAACCCACCTCTCTGTACGAACTCCGTAGGAGTTCAACTATCTATCCAAAACCATTTCTCGTCCATATCAATACTCTGCTCCTTGAAAAGTCGCCTGATTTCATCATGGAATTTCTCTTTTTTGTGATGTTCCTGCTGGTTTTTATATAATTGATAATCGTATCTCTATCATTATACGAATAAGTTAATGCACAATATTTTATACCCCAGCCTTTGAAGTCGGGAAAAAGCCCTGACTCCTTTATCCATTTTGTGGACGACACTTTTATATCTCGAATGTAATCGGCCAATGCAACCGAAGGGTGTAAGTCGGAGAGGATATGAAGATGGTCTTTACCGTTAATGCGAAATAATAGGCATTTTTTGTTGTTTATAATGCCCCAGATGTATTTATATAAATCGGCGGAATGAGCCTGATTGATAGTTTTTTCGCTTCCTTTAGTACGAAAAACGATGTGATAGAGTATTTGACGATAAGCTGACATTTTAGGTGTGTTTTGCGACAAAGTTACGATTTTTTTGTTGAACTCCTACGGAGTTCGTACAGAGGTGAGGATTTCTTGCTACCCCGAGCTGCGCTGCGCTTGCACGGGGTTATCCATGTGTAAGTCCTGTCGGACTTTGATTTATGCAAAATTTGAGGGGGCGGGAGCTAAATAAGCTAATAAGGCTTATGTTTAATTAGCTTATTTTCAGCTACTAAGGTTAAAATTGTACATTTAGGAATGCGCCCAATAACTATAATTCCAGAGTTAATAACTCTTTTCCCAAATTATGTAGGGCTGTTTCAATTTTTTTTCTTTGCGCTTCACGTGGTTTTTTCAATCCCGATGAATAATGATGTAAAAGCTTTTGATTAATCCCTGTTAAGCGCTCTAATGCTACATTTGTAAAAATATTATTGTAGTAATTCAAAAAACTTTGCGTATCATACTTAAATGTGATACAATATTCTCCTTGTAAAATTTTAGGTAAATCTTTTTTGTCGCGTGAATTAACAAACAATTCAAGTCCTTTCAGAGCATCAGCTTTGGCAGCCTCAGCTGTTTCACCGGCGCCATAAATACCCTCGCAATTTTCGGCATAAGCGCCAAAATAATCTGAACTTGCTCCTACTGTAATGATAATTGTTTTCATAATATAATTTTATTTTAACTCCATTTGTCTTGCAATTGCTCTCCTTAAGGGCTCATATATTTCTTTAGCTCCATGATTTAGTTTTCCATCTTTTACATAAAAATAATGACTGCCTTTTGCGTGTGAGAATTTCCAACCATTCCGCTCAATCAATCTGTGAAATTCTGAATACTTCATTTTTAGATTTAAATCAACCATGCAAAGGTAACTATTTATATACTTTCTGTCAAATTTTTCAACAATTATTTTTCAGGAAAATAAAAAATCTACCGTGCGGATAGATTTTAAAGCATTCAACTTTATAACTTTAGGTTGCTTTTGAAAAGGCAGGGGCTGTAAATCCTGTAGGACTTTGATTTATGCAAAATTTGAAGAGGCGGGAGCTAAATAAGCTAAAAGATTTGTTTTTAAATGGCTTATCTTTTTCTTTTCATCGCACTATCTTTATTTCAACAATTTCCGATTTTCAACTTCCTGTAAAATACTCATTTGTTCGATGGCAATTTGGTTTAACTTTATCAAGCGTTCCCGTTGAGGAAGTCCTTCGTTAATAAACACGGCATTCAAGTTTTCCATGTTCGAGAGGCAAATCAGTTCGTTAATCGTGGCGTAGTCGCGCATATTGCCTTTGAGGTCAGGATTGGTGTCTCGCCATTCTTTGGCGGTCATACCGAATAGAGCCACATTCAATACGTCGGCTTCGCTGGCATATATAATCGAAGTTTGTTGTGACGTAAGTTCGGCAGGGATAAGGTTATGTTTAATGGCGTCGGTGTGAATGTGGTAATTGATTTTTGCCAGTTCCCTCTTTGCGCACCAACCCAAGGTTTTGTGTTCTTCTTCTTTTAGGCGTTGAAATTCTTTTACTATGTATATTTTAAATTCGGGACTTATCCACATGGCAAATTCAAATGCAATATCCTTGTGGGCATAAGTTCCACCGTATCGACCTGTTTTCGCTTGCAGAGAAATAATATTGGTTTTTTCTACCAATTCTTTCACACTGACAATAAAACGATTAAGTCCTGCTTGACTTTTAATTATATCGAATTCGATATAATTAAAATTTGGATTATATACTTTTTCCCAAATTCCAATATATTCCAGTGTGTTCCGATTTCGTAACCAGCTTGTTACGAAAAATTCACCCTCTTTTGCCTTAATCATATCTGATAATGAGATATAATCTTCATTATTGATTTGTATAACGGTTACTTCCGTGTTTTTTACTATAATTCTTGCCATAATTGTATGTGTTTTCCGGGTACAAAGGTAGTGTTTTTTCTAAAAAAAAGGCAGAATTGCTTCTGCCTCCTTTGTCTTGCACCTTACTTGAAGTAAGAAGGAGAAAGTTTTAAAAAGTATTTTAAAACATGAAATGAGGGGGCAGATAGGAAAGGGTTTTTATTTATTAAACGCAAAAAATAATGGCACTTATATACAACTTTTAACTTTAAACTTATAGCCCCATAATCAACAGCAGCAGCAAGTTGGTGATGCAGATGACGGAAAAGCCGCTAACAATGATGCGGCGGTTGTTTTTTGGCCCTAAGAAAAGCGCATAGCCCATTTTCATTAAATTATTACTGAAAGTGGCGCAGCAAACAGCCATGGCGATTATTGACGCGCTTACTATATATTCCCCCTGAAAAAGACCGATGATGAACGGAGTTATGTCGGTTACGCCAACCACTAAGGACAGCGCCGTTAGTCCCTGCGTGCCAAATTCGGTAATTACATAGTAGGTAACTACGGTAAACAGTACAAACAATGAAGCAAAAATGAGCGCTACCTTAAACTCCAAGGGGTTGTTGTCGTTGATGCTGTCTCGAAGTTTTCCCATGGTTTCCGCCTTGGGCGTTTTATGGTAATAAACCGCTAATCCGGTAGCGAAGGCTGTTAAAAACAACAGCAGGCAATAACCCCAGATATAGCCGAACAAAGCAGGATTAAATATAAGCAATAAAATAATAATGCGTACAAACATCATGGAGGAGGCTAAGAAAATAGCGCCGGCGTAACGGTGCTGCAATGACTCGTCGGCTTTCTTGCCTTTACGCGATAATACTACAGTGGTCGCCGTGCTGCTGTATAATCCGCCCAATATTCCGGCAATGAGCAGTCCCGAATCCCTGAATACGAATTTTTGCAACAGATAGCTGATATACGACATGCCGGAAATGATTACCGTAGCTAACCAGATATTGCGGGGCGTGAGATTAATCTCTTCAAAAATACGTTCGTTGGGCAAAAGGGGCAGCACAATGCCTGCAATAATCAAAAATTTGGCTAAAGAAATAAATTCATCGCTATTCATGCGGTTGGCCACGGAAATGAAGGTCTCTTTCATTTCGGTAAGTAATAATACTATAACTAATACGAGTAAGGTGAAGGGTATAGGCTGTGTTATTACAAGAGCAGGAATGCAATAGGTGATGCAAGCGGTAATGATGGAGGTAAGCCCATAACGCCTCAAATGCATTAATTTGAAATAGTAGTTGCACGAGAGCAAGACCAAAAGTCCGCAACCGCCAACGCCCCAAAACACTTTGCTGTGGGGGTCAACCATGTACAGTATATAGCTCAACACACCGATAAGCGTAAAAGTACGGTCGGAGCCAAAAAAAGCCTCGTTTTTCTCATTTTTTAACTGTAATTTCCGTTGCGAGAGACCGATAACCAATGAGAAAGCAACCACCAAAAAAAGGTGTATGTAGTTGTCGGGGATTTCCGGTAAAAACTGTTCTATATTATTCATAATATTTTGATTTAGAAGAATATGCCATTAGGCGTGTAACCTAACCAGCGCAGTACCGTTTCGCCCCAGATAAAGAGCATAAACCAGGAAATCACCATCATGGTAATACCGAATTTAAAGGTGTCGGACCAACTGTACTGGTCGGTGAGGTAAAGCAATGCCGCCGGTTTGCTGTTGAACGGCAATACATAAACGTGCTCAATAAGCAAAGCTGTCGGGAAGGCAAGGCTCAGCAGGGGATACCCGAATTTTTGCGCCACCCCAATGGCTATGGGGATAAAGATTAATGTACGCATGGTTTTTGATTGAAACACAATAGCGCTGAACATCATGGCTCCTGTAATCACGGCAAAGAGCGCCCAGAAAGGCGTTTGTTCGGAAACACCCAAAACGGCAAAGGCCGAATCTATGGTTGTTCCCGCTATATTGGTAGAATCAAGACCTGCGCCCAGTGTGTAAGCGCCTGCCGAGAACAGCAACAAATGCCAAGGGATATCAATGTCGTTCCATTTAACAATGCCGATGCCGTAAGGCGTAAGTGCAATAACCGCGCCAATGAACGCCACAGCCGTTTCGCTGATGTCGTGCAGGTAGCCTTTGGTAGCCCACATGAACAATACGCCTATAAACAGGGCTATGGCCTTATATTCGTCCGTACTCATCTTGCCTAATTTCGACAGCTCGTCTTTCAATCGCTGCATACCGCCTTCAATTTGCGGGAGTCGCTCCGCTTTTTTCATCGGGAAGATGATTTTTGTCCCCACAAACCAACCAATAAGCACAATGATTAAACATAAGGGAAAAGCAACGGCGAACCATTCCCTGTAACTGATTGACGCGCCTGCGCCCATAATGAGCGAAACAGCCAAGAGATTAGCGCCCGAGCCGGTCATAAAACCGCTGGCGCCGATATTAATCTGAAATAAATTCTGTAATACGATATTCCGTCCGAAATTATTTTTATTACTCCCGCCTGTAGCGCCGTAAATGGCTGCCACCACCATGAAAATAGGCAGAAGAACGGCAGCCTTGGCTGTAGTGGCGGAGATAAAAGCCGACAGCACAAGGTTGATAATAATAAAGCTGAAAAATATCTGTAAGGCATTTTTGCCGAAGTGTACCACAAACCACAGCGCAAACCTTTTGGCTACCTTAGTTTTCACTAACATACTGGCTAATACGAACGATAAAATGTTCAACCACATTACAGGGTGTCCCAACTGGGCGTAGGCGGTTTTTTCGGAGGTAACGCCTGTCAGCACAATAGCCAAGATAACGAATAGCGAAGTCAGATAATTAGGAATAGCCTCGGTAATCCATAAAATAACAGAGGCCACGAAAATAGCCAGCATGGCGTAATTAATGCGCGAAAACCCTGCATCGCCTAACTCTTTAAACCGTTTGGCGGCATCGCCTGTAAGTTGTTCGGTGTTGATATTATTTAAGAAAGGAATATCAACAAACCAATAGATGAGGATAAAGGCTAATATAGCCAAGGGAAAGCCGGAGTAAGCCATACAACGCTCAAAACCGCTTTTGGGACGGACAGGCAGCTGCTCTATCCGATAGTTGTTCATGTCTAAAGGATCCATAAGAGTTAGAAAGTTTGTAAAGTAGAAAGTTTGTAAAGTAGAAAGTTTGTAAAGTAGAAAGTTGCTTGCTTTTAACTTTATGAACTTTATAACTTTTAACTTTATAACTTTTACCTTACCATTTAGTATAGGGTTGCTTCATCAGCATCGAATTATAATAACGCTTGTCGCCGGTAACTTCTTCGCCGAGCCAGTCGGGCTTAGCGAAAGCGGCGTTTTCGTCGGGCAGTTCTATTTCGGCTACGGTTAAGCCTTCGTTTTCGCCGTGAAATTCATCTACTTCAAACAGGTAAGGCTCCGCCTTTACCAAATGGCGCACCTTGTCGATTACACCCCGCTCGCAGATTTTCATTAGCTCGGCAGCTTCGGCTGCGGTGATTTCTTTCTCAAACTCGAAACGCGAAGCGCCCGATTCGCTGCCTATTCCCTTGATGGTTAAAAAACCTTTGTCGCCCTTGATGCGCACGCGCACCGTCCGCTCCGGAACCGACGACAAATAACCCTGTACAATGCGGGTTGATTTACTTACGAAAGGCCGAAAATCGCCCTTTACTAAGAATTTACGTTCTATTTCTTGCATGTTAGTTGAAAGTTTTTAAAGTTAAAAGTTATAAAGTTCATAAAGTTTATAAAGTTATAAAGTGTGGTTAAAGTTTTTTTATTAGTCCTGACAGCATCATTGATATTTCTATTGAAAGGGAGTGTAATAGTTTGTAGTCTTTTTCGGTTATTTTGTTTAGTTCTTTTGCTAAAATCAGCATGGAACGCACTTCGCCGCACGAGCCTTTTGCAATGTATATAAAGTGTTTAAACTCGTTATTAGTCCGCCGTTCAAATCCTTCGGCAATGTTATTCATAATGGAAACAGATGCTCGCTGGATTTGTTTTTTTAAGTCCAAATCTTTACAGGTTGAAAAAATACTATATATTGTTACGGTCAACTCCTTTGCCTTCTGCCAAGCAATAATATCTTCAAACCTGTTAATCCTCATTCTTTTAAACTTTAAACTTTATGAACTTTAAACTTTATAACTTTATAACTTTAAACTTTATAAACTCTTATCGCTCATTCCAATCACCCGCTTAATTGCCTGAAGATAGTTGATGTTTTCTACGCCTTCGAGGCCGCAGTCTTTTACGGTTTTCTTCAGGTCTTCTACCTCGGTTGATTCGGAATTAATAGTATGTACTTTGGCGCCATTGATATACACTTCGCCTGTTTCGCAGATGGTGTTGTTGACCATGTAGCCGTAGCGCAGTTTTTCTACTGTAACGGCCTGCAATTCAGGGTTTTCTTTCACCATGGCCAAAAATTCTTCCAAAGTGTAAGTTTCTTTGGTCAGTTCGGGCGTAGGTACCATAAAGGCGGGAAAGACTTCTTGCCTGAGGACTTCGGCGCTGATGGGAAACTCGCCTTTCATCAGCGGGTTCCACTGCTCGAAGCCGTCCACATTTTGCACGAAGGTTTTGATGTCCATCTTCCCGTCTCGGATTTTGGTGTTGTTAATGTCGTTTTTGCGACTGACGATGTAAGTTTCTATTGATTGCCGCTCCCACACCTTTTCGGGAACGGGAACCGACAGCCGCGCCATGCGTTTAGCCTGTTCTTTGAAACAGCGGCCGAAAGAACGGTATTCAAAGCGCGGCTTGGAGATTTCTCCAATTTTTAATTCTGCCATTTTTGAGTTTGTAAAGTTAAATGGTTTATAAAGTTAGAAAACAGGGGGCAGAAACCCTGCCCCCTGTTCATTTTGTTTGGTTACGGTTGTGCCGTTAGATAGCCATCATTTACTATGGCTGTTGTTGTTGTTCCGTTTACACTTCCCGGAGAGCCCGGTGCCCAACCCCAAGTGCCGTCGGTCTGACGAGAATAACTGAGACCGGTAACACCACCGGGACGTCTTTCTTGACCAGATGTTCCCCAAGGCCCTGTCCAACTTGTTCCACGAACAAACACATCAAATTCAAATCCGAGCGGATTAACCAAAGCAATTTTTAATGTTTGTTGATCTGACAGTCCGCCGGAAACAGTCCAATCAACGTATGCCGGACTTGCAACAACGGCAGCAAGTTCCGGATAGCTGGCCACATCGCCATTTCTGAAAGCAATTAATCGATAAGCGCCTGCGGGAATTACATCGCTCGCTTGTCCAACCCATTCGGTCCCTGCTGAAGGTCCGTCATTTCTTTGAATTCTTACACCCTCCAAATTCATTGGAGTTGTGCTTGAGTTGAAAATCTCAATAAAGATATTTTCTCCGCTGATTTCATTCAACACCAATTCGGATTTCAAATATCCAGGGCTTACAATTTCGCTTACCTTTGCTCCGTTTGCAGCGCCGATAGTTGGAAGAGCATAGGCCCATGTTCCATTAGGCATACGTGAGTAAGTGTGTGTATTGTTTTGAGTTTGACCGCCGGTTCCCCAAGCAGGAAGTTGTGCACTTCCATCTCCACGGATAAATACATCGAACTCTATTCCATCAGGATCTACAAGCGCAATTTTCAAAATTTGTTGGTTTGACAGTCCGCCGGAAACAATCCAGCCAACGTATGACGGACTTGCTATCACGTCTGTAAGTTCCGGATAGCCGCTTACATCTCCATTTCTGAATGCTATTAATCGATAGGCGCCTGCGGGAATTACATCGCCGGCTTGTCCAACCCATTCGGTACCTGCTGAAGGGCCGCCATTTCTTTGAACTCTTACACCCTCCAAATCAACCGGAGTTGTGCCGGAGTTGTAAAGCTCAATAAATAGATTTGCTCCGCTGATTTCGTTCAATCTTAATGTTGTGTAGTCAGTGGACGCGGCTCCGTCTTCTTCGCCGATTTTTAGGCACCCGGCGGTTGACGTGCCATTTGTGGCTTCACGTGTGCCAATGCCGTCTGCCGTATAGTACCAAGGACCTGTTCCATCAGGAATTCTAGCGTGAGATTTGTTGGTAAGATGGTCGTATCCTTGTCCCGTATTGACATTTTTAAGTTTTTCATAAGTATCCAAAACCGTGCCGTCAGGAGCTCTTAACTGCAATCTTACATTAGCATTATTTGCCGAAAGGCCTGTCCCTAAATTACTGCCGTCTCCTTTTGGGGTTGCAAAAAAGCCGCCGGCAGGAATAATGTCAGCAGTTGTACCTGTCCATGTATTAGTGGGATTCCAGCTTACAGGCTCTGAGTTACTGTAGTGTGCCGTAACTCCTGCAAGATTTATTTCAACAGTTCCTGTATTGTATATTTCGAACCATTTTTCATTACTGCAGCCATTTACTTCATTTAACTTCAGTGTAGTGTAATCAGCTGTCGGTTCTGCCCAAGTAATTGTTCCGCTTTCTTGCGCTATTTTGCCGGAGGTGTTGGAAGCATGAACCGTCCAATTTACAACGGTTCCGTCAACTTGTCCGGGGACTGTAAATGTATATTCTTTTTCATCTCTTGTAGCGGTGAGATCCGTTTGAGTTGCGCCATCTTTTTCCCATTTTAACACAGCGGTAGGAGTTCCTGAAGCATCGGATATGGTAGCCACAATAGTAACCGCAGCGTCCGGAGCCGGAGTAGTAGTAGATACGGTAATCCCTTCAATTCTTAACGCTTTCTCCATCGGAGGCATTGCTTCCGAGCCGGTCGGAGGCGTTGTGAGATTAGCCGCTCCAGGAGTTGCCATGCTATTGGGAATATAATACCATGTTCCGGCGTCGGGAATACGCATGTGGCACATAAATTCGAGAGGCGTACCTCTTAAATCCGGCACTTTTACGTAATAATCAATGATATTTCCGTTCGGGTCAAAAAGAGTTAATTCTATATTAGGATTTCTGTTGGACAGTCCGGTGCTAAGACCGGGGTAGCCTGCATTTGCCCCTTGGATAAGTTTCCACCCTTTGGCGGGGATAATATCTTCGGCGCGGCCACGCCAGGTTTCTCTTTCCTCAGTGTAATTCACATAGAAGCCTTCTAAGCTGACAGGCTCGTCTGTGTCGTTATAGAGTTCAAAACTTTTACTGGGATCATCTGAAGGCCAGCCGTTTACCTCGTTAATGAATAATAGCCCTTTTAAAGGAGAATCATCTGGCGGAGGGGGAGGAGGATCGTTTTTTACACAAGAAGCAAAAACGATTGACATTGCCGCAAGGGCGAGAATTGTTTTTTTCATGATGTTTATGTTTTTATTAATTATAAGTTATAAATTATTAGTTAAATGTTACAAATAATGTGTTATGAGCTATATATGAGTAAATTGTAATATTTAATAATCCCTCAACACTCAACACTCATCATTCATCACTCATAAATGTTAAAAGTCTATTTCAATGCGTGCTTGAATGGTATGAAACCTAACGCCAAAATCGCTGACAGCCGGGTTTAAGCCGGAGGTCGCAGCAGTGTAATTTCCATCGGCATCTTTACCAATCATAGCTCTGCCTTTGTTGCCCGCGTATTTATCATTTTTGGAAATTTGATAGTTCAGCATCATTTTTACGTTATTGTTCACATGGTAAACTAAGCCCAAGGCTAAGTTTTGTCCTGCGCCGCCATAAAGCTCCTTACTGTTCAAATTAACATAATCCCAACGGGCCATCACTTCAATGTCTCCCCAATTGCGTCCGCGCGAAGGCTGTGTAAATTCGCTTTGCGTAACATCGTAGCGTTGTTTTCCGCCAAACAGCATATAAGAAGCCTGAACATAATAGCCCCAGAAAAACTTGGTTTCTGCAGCCAATTCATGATTGGAAAGTTTGGGGTGATCGGGGTCCATTATGGAATGGTTCATGATGCATTCGCCTTGAAATCGGAATCCATCTTTATATCCGGCTAATTCAGCGCCGTGCAGATAATCGTACTTTACGCCATAATATTCGGTAGAAATAAATTTCAGGCGGCTGACAGCGGTTGCATTTCTTGTGCTGAAATAATTACCTTCATATCCGCGGCCCGATGCTGTTGCACCGTCTCTGTCATCGTCCGTTTTTTTAGCATGGCGATAGGAGGCGTTGTAACCGATGTGTAGCCCATAAAATTCTTCAGAACCCCAAGGCATGAAAACAGCTTTTCCGGTAAAGTTAGTACCCATTCCCTTGCCTTGTTTGTTGAATTCTTCTACGTTGTAGCGGGTGTCTTCAGTATCTATAACTTGCCATGACATTCCGGCCGAAATACGAAACCATTCTACGCCTATCCATTGCGCCTGAATACCAATATGGCGGCTTGGAGCAAACATTTGCACAACCATGGGGCGCTCCATAAAGGTTGAATAACGCGAAGTGGTAGTCTGGTCCATGGAAAAATCTTCTTTGAAATTTCCGACTTTAAACTCAAAGCCTTGTAAACCGGAGTACATGACATAAGCGTCTTCTAACTCAAACACGCCGTTGGCAAAGTTTAGGTCCACCTCGCCGTACCAGTCTTTGTTTATTTGAGCTTTAGCCGCCATACGCACACGGCGCATGGATACTCCGCTTACCATAAAAGGATTTCCATCTGCGTCAAGCATACCGTTTTTCAGGTTGAAATAATGCGCGGCATCAAACTGAACGCGGTTGTCCATCCAGAACTTGTAGCCTTTTTCTTGATTTCCAAGAACTAAGATGTTGTTTTGCGCTGCCGCTTGAAGCGGAAATGAGGAGACTTTAACGCCATATTGATTTACGGCATCTTCTTCGTCTTCAATCTGTGCGAAAATTGGCGTGTAGCAGAACATGCCTACCAAAGCCAATAGAAAGACATTTCGATAATTTTTTAATTGAGTCATACAATTTAATATTAAGGTTTATACTGATTTTTATTCCTGACGTGCAAAGATAAAGATGCAAGATTAAGAAAGAATGAAGATTTTGACAATTTAAAGTTAAAGATAATTTAAAGTTGAATTACAAAGATAAGAGATAGATTTCAGTAAAAAAAATCACTGCTTATACCTTTAAATCAAGTTTATTTCCCAACAATTTTGCTTTTACCTATCTGACCTGTTTCAATGGCTTGCTGCATAAGCTTGTAAAACAGCCAGCCTCGATTTGTAGATATTTTTTTGTTGAATCTGAAAGCAAATTCGTCTAAATAATAGGGTAAATATTTAGGAGACACTTTACTTTGATGCGTGCCTTGCAACCACCTTTTTACCAAAGAGCCAACCAAATAAATATGCGGTAAAAGGCTATGTGAATCTGTTCCGCTTTTCGCCCCCGTTTTAACTTCATGTTTATAATTATGTGTTTGCTGCAAGGGTGCATATCCAATACTGTCATCGGTAATTACAGTACTTCCCTGTTTGATATTGTCCTGTATGAATGGGATTAAATTTTCTGATATGGCTTCTTTTATACACCTGAAGCGTACTCTGCCTATTTTTTTCCCTTTACATTCGGCAGCTACGACTACCATTGTTTTTGTTGCTGCACCTTTTGCTGATTTTTCCGTATTTCTTTCTATTCCACCGATATATGTTTTATCTACTTCCACTATGCCGAAGATTTTGTCCCTGCCTTTTCTGACCATCGCCCTGCGTATTCTTTGCAGCCATGTCCAAGCGGTTTTATAAGAACCAAAACCCATAAAATCCGTCATATTGCTTGCGCTTACCCCCGTTTTTTGAGCCACTATCCACCATATAATGTGAAACCACAGTAATAATGGTTTCTTGGTTCCATGGAATATTGTGCCGGCTGTCAGCGATGTTTGATAACCGCAAATACCGCAATGAATCATGTTTTTGGCCGTTAGCCAATGCTTTTTCGTGCTCTTGCATTTCGGGCAGATAAAACCGGCCGACCACCGCAGTTCAAACAGATAGTTGCGGCAGGACTCCTCGTCTTTGAATTGCTCAAGGAATTCTTGAAAGTTTTTTGGATATTTTTCTTCTATTTCCATAATAAAAGACGCCTGCAATTATTTACTTGAATTAAGGGCATAAGCAATAAAAAGAAACAAATATACGTAAAATTCTTGGAATTATATGTAGAAAGATTTATTACCTGCTTTATTTTATTGATTTTCAAGTTTATAAATTTTATACCAACTAAAAGAAGACCTCAGAATTCGATTTTTTAAGTTTGTTCAGTTTGGGATTGAACGGCTCGTTAATTGTTAAATCTTTCAGTTGTTGCAGATTATCAAATTTGTTAAATGAGCTTGCATTATGTTTTATCATATTTAAATAGTAAGTTTTGCCATTTTTTTAAAAATTACAGCAAAACTGCAATAATAATCAAAAAATGATTATCTTTGCAGTTTTAATGTTGAAATATGATATCGGAAATATGAAATACACGGTAACCAATTGGATAGAAGACTTGCAGAAAGATGGAAGAATTTGTTTTTCATTTGCCGATGCAGAGGGAAAATTTCCGTCCCATAGCCGAATTGTACTGAGGAATGCGCTTACTCGTTTGGTCAGCAAGAAAAAAATATGTTCCATGTGGAGAGGTTTTTATGTAATTATTCCTATTGAATATCAGTCGAAAGGAATTATTCCCGAAGTGTATTACATTGATTGGTTAATGAAATTTTTGAGACGAGATTACTATATATCCTTGCTCAATGCCGCTGTTTTTTACGGTGCAGCACACCAGCAACCGCAAGAATTTACGATTGTTACCACACCGCCTTCGCTTAGAAGTACGCAGAAAAAAGGCACAAAAATAAATTTTAACAACAAAGCAACTATCCTTGAACGATTTATCGAACAGCGAAAAACGCCCACAGGTTACATACGAATTTCGTCGCCTGAACTTACGGCAACCGATTTGATACAGTTTGAAAAAGAAATTGGCGGAGTAAATCGTGCTGCAACAGTTTTGAATGAATTGGCGGAAAGTTGCGATTTTAGCAAACTTACAAAAGAGTTTTTTGAATATGTTCCTACGCCTATCATTCAGCGTTTGGGATACTTGCTTGATGTTTTGGAATGTCAATCACAAGTTGATGATTTGTATTCTGTTATAGAAAAATATGATATTGCATTTCGCAAAACACCATTGAAAATCAGAAAAAATACTGCAAATTGTGAGGAAAATAAAAAGTGGAAAATAATTATTAACGAACAAATTGAAATAGACGAATGATACCCGAATACGCTGTAAAAGAGTGGAATAAAACTATTCCTTGGCACAGAAACGAGCAAATCGAACAAGATTTGGTAATCTGTCGTGCTTTAGTCGCATTGTTCAATGACGAGTATTTGGCTAAACATTTGGCGTTTCGTGGTGGAACTGCCTTGCATAAACTGTATTTGCAACCGCAACCTCGCTACTCGGAAGACATTGATTTAGTGCAAAT